>Ga0194126_10001721_pt1 | contig 36374 bp, 29 predicted proteins | sample TA2KigC150mmetaG_FD_148641 | JGI IMG/M metagenome (GOLD analysis project Ga0194126, IMG submission 148641) | Freshwater microbial communities from Lake Tanganyika, Tanzania - TA2015035 Kigoma Deep Cast 150m | ecosystem: Environmental > Aquatic > Freshwater > Lake | place: Tanzania: Lake... | reverse complement strand
AACCCAGTTATCTTGGGGCATGTGCTCTTGGCAAGGGCTACTGCCTTTTTCATGGCTTTTTTAGAAAGATCTGACCCATCAATGGGTACAAGGATATTTTTAAACATGGCAATTACTCCTTTATTGGGAGGGTGAGGAGGCAATGGGCCTGCTCATCTTTCTATTCTCATGCGACTGGATTTCCCAGTGAATGACATAGGTCAGAATAACCCGCAAAATAACAATGGCCCCGAGCATGGCTACCTCGTCGAGGGTCTGCACCATGACGGTTTTAAGGATCTCTGCCCCAAGCTTAAACTCCAGGCCAACGGCAAGCGCCTTTGCCAGCATCACCTTGATGTTTTCATCGCTGAAGTCAAACCGCCGTATCAGATAAAGAACAAAGGCACGGACGGCGGTCAGTGAGATGACAAGAATTCCCATCCACTCAAGGGTGTGAATGATAAACAGCAGAATCTGCTAAGACACTGGCCCCATGGTTTGGCTGCTCCCTATGAATTTTTGTTATTGCAATAGCACTATGCCATGGATGGTCTTCGCCATGAAGGCAGGCTGCACAAATGCCGTGGAGCAACGAGCTTTTGGGCTGGCTAGCCCAGCATGGTCTCGGCAAGTGCCACAGCCTTGGCGGGGTCGCTGCAAATTTTGGCACCTGCGAGCAGCGGAGAGGACTCAGAGATATTCTGTATACCAAAGATGGCGCCCCCCACCAGAAACCCCAGTTGCGGATTCTTTGCGCTTGCCTTCAGTGCAGTAATCAGACCCGCCAAGTCGTTGAGCTGGTTTTGGGTAGAGACTGATATGCCGACGATGTCGATCCATTCGTGGGCAAGGGTATGGACAAGGGCCGAACGCTGCGAGGAAATCTCGAGAACCACCTGCCAGCCGGCCTTGCGAAAGAATCCTGAGATCATGACTGGGCCCAGAATATGCTGGGAACCGGGGGCGCTTGAGAGCAGGATACGATGACTAAGGCCTGGCTCCTGGGGGCCGGAAAGGTAGTCGTAGCCCAATCGGTGGGTGATCTCGTGCATACGTATCAGCCCCTGGGTAACTTGTACAAAGTCATACTGGTCTTGTTCCCATTGCGCGCCCAGGTAGCGGGCCGCAGGGCCGATCAGATCCAGGAACACGGTTTCTGCGGACATTCCAGACTGGATGATCTGGTTGCTGAACTCTTGCGCCTCTCCTGGTCTTCCCGAGACACACAGGCTTGCAAAGCGCACAACATCCTCGGACACCGGACCCACCTGCCGGGAAATCGGGCTAGCCTCAGCCGACGGACCAGCCTGATGCGCCTCTAGCAGACGCGGGATGATCTCTTGATTAATAACAACGCCGATCGACGTTTTACAGTCCGTCTCCATGTCTGCCCCCCGCAGCAATCGGACCAAAATATGGTGTTGAGGCTTTTTTCATGACGGCCCAGCGTGTATTGTAGGCCCGAGTGTTCCCCTGTGGGGGGGGGTGAAAATCAAGTGGTACCCTAATACCCATGGATGTAGACGATATTGACACCAATATTCTGAAAAAAGTCCTTGTGGGGCTTTTGGTAGCCGTCTTGGTGATTTTGGGCGGCCTTTTCTTTTATTTTCAAGTCTTTAGCCGTATTGGAGGTCCAGTACTCATCGAGGTACAGGTGACCCTGGAAAATCGCTGCGAGCTTCCGGACAGCGTATTTATGGTGCGGGCAATGCCCAATGGCCCGCAGGCGGCGTTTTCGGGTGGTAAGGCCCGATTACTTGCCTACACGGGCCGCAGGGTAAAGCTCGTGGCCAACAGTAGGTTTCCCGGTTTCGACTTTGAGGGCGATGAGGCCGATGTTAGGCCCAAGGTTACCCTCACGGCCATCTGCGAGCATCAGCAGCGGTTCCGGGAGACCTCGAAGTCGATGCGAGAGGGCTTTAATGCCCCCCAATAACCTTCGCCTCGCCCTCCTGCTCTTTTAAAGACTTCCTGCGGCGCCTTTTCTGGTTTGCAGACGCTTCTGAAAGTCTTCAAGGGCCATAACCAGGGCCGGGGTAAGCAGCATCTGTAGGGCAGTTCCTATCAGCACGCCCACGCCAATCGACACCGCAAGGGGAATCAGGAACTGGGCCTGTATGCTGCGCTCGATAATTAATGGGAATATGCCCAGAAAGGTGGTGATCGCCGTGAGCAAAATGGGCCGAAACCGGCTCATACAGGCCTGCACAATGGCCTCTGCGGTATCGGCCGTGCGCTGCTTCTGTTCGTTGATAAAGTCTATAAGCACCAGTGACCCGTTGACGATGATGCCGGCCAGGCCAATGATGCCAAACAGGCTTGTAAGGCCCATAGATAGCCCCATGGTGAGATGCCCAATCACCGCGCCCACCAGCCCGAACGGAATAGACACCAGTACGATCAAGGGCTGTACATAAGAGCGAAATGCCAGTGCCAAAAGGGCATACATACAAAAAACTGCCAGTACAAAATTCTTGGCAAGGGCAGGAAGGGTCTTGCCCTGCTCGCCCTGTTCGCCCCCCATGGCATAACGAAACCCAGGAATACGCTGCAAGACCTCGGGGAAGACCTCTTTTATCAGCTGCTCGTTTACCTGCTGGCCTGTCACAACGCGGCTATCGACTTCGGCAAAGATGGTGGATATTCGGCGGCCGTCACGCCGGATGATGGTAGAGGGGCTATTGCCCATGCGTAGTTCAGCCACCTCATGCAGAGGAACAAAGGCCCCGGCGGGTGTGCGAATCCGGGTGTTGGCCAGGCTTGCCAGGCTCTCGCGCTCACTGGATGGAAGCCGGACATAGACCCGCACCTCGTCGCGCCTGCGTTGAATCCGCACGGCCTCCGAGCCAAAGAAGGCGGCGCGCATCTGCTGCGAGACGGCATCAAGGGTGAGGCCAAGCGCCTGGGCCGAGGCCTTGAGCTGAAACTGAATCTCCTGCTTTCCCGGCTGCTGGTCATTACGGATATCGAACACTCCCGCCATCTCGGCCAAGGACTGCTCAATCTGGGCGATGGCCTGGCCTAGCTCCTCGGGGCTTGGTGCTGAGACATCAATCTGAATCGGTGATCCCAGCTGAATCACGTTCGAGGCAAAGGTGAGCTTTCGCAGTCCTTCCGGCCGCCCGGCGGCCTCGCGCCAGGCGAGCTCAAATTCTTTTGCCGTAACCGTGCGTGACTCGGGGTCGAGCAGCTCGAAGACAACCGATGCCTTATTACCCTGCCCGAGACCAAGGGCGCCTACTTCTCCCGGCCCACTGACCTCTGGGCGTCCCACATTCAGATAGACCGCCTGAACCAGCGCCTCTCCGCTAGGGTCGGGCAGACTGCGCGCGGCTGCAAGGCCTGCCTGCTCAATGCGCTGGGCCATACGCAGTGTTGCCTCTGCCGTGCTGCCAGGACTGAGCTCCAAAGAGGCGGTGACATACCGGCCCTCGACCTGCGGAAAGAACGAGAACCGCAGCAGCCCGGAGCTGATGGTTCCCAGGGTAAGCAGAAATATGCTGATGGAGGCAGCAATGATTACCCCATAGCGACGCGTGGCGTAGACAAGGGCAGGCCGCAGCGCGGACTCGGTAAACCGCCGCAGGCCCGCATCAAAGGACTGGCGTATCGCAAAGAGCTTTCGGCTTGCCCAGTTCTTGGGGGCATAGCCAACGACCTTTAAGTGGGCGAGGTGATGCGGCAGAATAAACATGGCCTCAATCACCGAAATAGCCACGACAATAATGATGATGGCTGGAATCTGAAACAGAAACTTTCCTGTGGTGCCTGGGGTAAACAACAGCGGTACGAAGGCCACAATGGTGGTCGACACCGCCAGAATGATCGGTATCGCCACTCGTTGCGCGCCGGCCACCGCCGCATCTACCTCGGGCGTGCCGCGTTCATTCTCCGACCAGATGTTCTCTGCCGACACTATAGCATCGTCGACCACGATGCCAATAGCCAGAATAAAGGCAAAGAGCGACATCATGTTTAAAGAGATGCCCAGCCAGGGCATAACGGCAAAGGTGCCGATGAAAGAGACGAATATCCCCAGAGACACCCAGAAGGCAAGTCGTAAATCCAGAAACAGGGTCAGGGCGGCCATCACCAAAAGAAGCCCGATCACCCCGTTTTTGATCAAAAGCTCAATACGGTTCTTAAACTCCACCGAGTCGTCCCGCCAGAATGCAACCGAGACATCGGGCGGCAGGTTTGGCCTTAGGTTCTGCTCTAGGTAGTCTTTCACCCGGCCAATGACCGAGAGCACCTTCTCGTCGCCAACCCGAAAAACACGGACAAAGGCAGCGGGCTTGCCGTTGTACCGAATAATCAGGTCTTCATCGCGAAAACCATCATTAATATGCGCGATATCGCGTAGACGCACAGCGGTGCCTGTTGCCGAGGAGGCGACGACCAGTTGCTCGAAGTCTGCCCGGTCGTAGCGCCGACCCTTTGCGCGCAGCAGTATCGACTCGCCGTCGGCCTTGATCTCGCCGCTTGGCAGGTCAAGGCTGCCTCGCCGAATGGTTGCCGCCACATCATTCAGAGTCAGGCCAAGCGCGCGTAGGGTGTCTTGTGATACTTCCACAGAAACCTCGTAACTGCGCACGTTGGCTACCTGCACGAGCGAGACTCCAGCGGTGCGTGAGAGGTCTTCTTTTACTTGATGCGCCAGCTCCCGCAGGGAGCGTTCCGACTGGTCTCCATAGAGCACAAGGTCTACCACCCGCTGCTTGCTGATCAGTTGTCGCACAGAAGGCGTTTCAACTTCGGCGGGCAGGCTGATACGGTCAACGGCCGACTTAACGTCATCAAGCCGATTCGCGGCCACCTCGTCCCTACGCAGTTCAACACGTACAACGCCTGTGCCTTCAGCCGCAATTGAGGTTATGCGCTCTATGCCGGCCATTCCTTCGAGCTGCTCCTCAATCTTTCGCAGCAGCGCCTCTTCAATCTCGTCAGGCGCCGCTCCCGGGTAGGCTACGCGAACTTCCAGGACATCGAGTTCGATGAGAGGGAAGACCTCCTGCTTCATGGCCAGAGCACTGAGCAGCCCCGCCAGCAGAATAAGCACCATTAGCAGGTTTGCAGCAACCGGATGGCGGGCCATCCAGGCAATGAGTCCATTCATACGAGCAGACCCTAGCCTGGAGGGCCTTTGGTTATTGGCTCCTGGGTACGCAGCCTCATTCCCGCAATCGGCACCTGAAGATCTGAGGTGATCAACTGGAATCGCCCCGGTAGCCCCTGCAGTGCGATGTAGGCGGTCTGGTCAGACTCATAGAGCAGCCGGATGGGATAGATGCGCAGGGTCTGCTGGTCATCCAGCACCCAGATCTGCTGGCCCTCGCGGACTGCCTTGCGGGGGATGCGGGCAAAGGGCTCTGGCCGAAGCCCCTCAATCTCCACCTGGGCAAACATCCCCACCAGCAATGGGGGCTGGCTCGAAGCCGCATCGTCATTGGGCCTGAGGCTTAGCCACGGGTTCTCCACCGCTACCACCACGTTAAACGTGCGGGTTGTGGGGTCCACGGCCGCCTCTACCCTGTCGACTCGAGCTGGCCACCGTAGGCTCTGGCCCCCGTGGTTTACCAACACCTCGGCCAAGGGCTGCTGGCCCTGGCGGGCAGCAGATGCCCCTTTTCGCCAGACATCACCCAGCAGGGCGAAGTCGCGATCGGTCAGCGAAACGGTTACCTCCAGACGGTCGCTTGGAAAGACGCGCGCCAGTTCACGGCCGGGCTGGACAATTTCTCCGGGGCTCACCCGTTGTGACAGCACTATTCCTGAATAGGGAGCAGCGATCTGACTGCGCCTGAGGTCGATGGTGCGCGTATCCACCAGGGCCTGCGCCCGCGCCAGCGCTGCTGCGGCCTGATCGCGCTGGCTGGTGCGCTCGTCAAGTGTCTGCTGCGAGAGAAAGCCCTTGGCAATCAGGTCCTGGGTTCTGGTGTAGAGCTGATCGGCAAGCCGCAGGCTGGCCTGGGCACTGGCCAGATCAGCCTGGGCCTGGGCAAGTGCGGCGTTAAAGGGTGCGGGATCAAGGCTGATCAACCGATCACCTCGGGCAAACTGCCCTCCCGCCAGCAGCTTCGGATGCACCTCAGACACCCTCCCGGAAACCTCCGCCGCAATGATGAGCTCATGCCGTGGTTTAACGACCCCACTGCCACCAATACGAATGCCACCTGGGGCAGCGCTGACGGTCTCGACCTGCACAAGCGGTGGGGGCTTGATGGTGGGCTGCACTACTGGCCGGGGCTTGAGCACATTGAGCAGCACAAATCCTAAAATGCCCGCAGCCAGTATGGCCGGAATGACCCAGCGTTTAGAAGAGCTTAGAGAGGAAGACATCATTTGATCATGACATATCTCGATGACGGCGCTTTTGCCCAGCATGTGGTAATGAATCAGGCCGGTCTAGCCCATGACCGGTCGTCGCCTCGCGAAAGGCAGGCACGCTCGTCGGCCGCCCGTTCATGTGCTCCCCGGCCCTCCGTGCTTGGAGCGGCAGCTGCGCTTTGGGTGGTACGCGGCAGCTATTTACGGTGCGTAGCCCGAGGGACTGCAGGGGTTATTTGCGACGGAACGAAGGTGGAGTCGCGAATCTCCTGCAGGGCCCGAGCGAAATGCTTGCAGGGCCCGAGCGATTGGCACCCAGGGCCCTTCGTTCTTGGAGCGGCGGCTGCGCTTCGAAGGTGCTCGCTTATTCTTGGGGGAGCGCGACTGCGAGAACCAGGCCGATGGACAGCGCCACTAGAGGCATGCCTGCCTGCAGGATCGACGCCCCTTGATCCCAGAGTTCCACAATAAAGGGCAGCGAGAGAACCGACAGCACGAGGCCTAGCATGCGTTGGGCCAGAAGCCCCCGCGAGAATGCCAAAGTAAAGACAAGGGCTATTGCTGCAGCCATAACCACGAGCGCGGAAATAAAGGCCGTGTCGCCAAGAACCGCGCCCGTTTGGCGGTAGGCTGAGTCGATTAAGGCAAACCCCGCAAGGCTCAGACAGACCGCCGCTGCCCGTGTGGGCCAATGCAGCCCCGCCGCTGGCGGCCAGAGCCCGCCGGATTTCACTGTTGGCGAGAGTACCGGTTTAGGCGCTGGCCTCGTTTCATTCAGGCCATCCTGGGCAACCGGTTCCTTTGGTGCCGAGGCAGACTCGGTGCGCCTTGCGCTGGGTCGTGGTGTTCCCCCCAAGTCTTGCAGCGCAGAGACCGCCTCAGTGACTCGCTGCAGCGCCGGGGTTTTGTCAGACAGCGACTGCAGTTGATTTTTGATGAGACCCACCGCCTGGGCATCCGGGCCCGTAATCTCCAGACGTTCGATAATTTCTTCGAGCAAGGCGCCAAGGTTATAGGCAACCAGGGCCATCGGATTCGTAATGGTGTTGGCCCGCAGGGTGGAGGGCCAGTAGCCGGAATAGGCCGATCCCGGAAGGGCGAGCCCGTTGGTTAATGGCGGGGGGCAGGCTAGCCCATGGCGCGCGCAGTAGTCGCGAAGCTCTGGGGAGTGCAAAAAGAAGTCGTTCCAGTCTGCCCGAAGGACTGCGATGAGTTCCGGATGGTGCAGCTTTTCCGACGGTATTAACCAGAGCGGCTTCTGCAGCGGTAAGCGGCTGCACAGGGCAAGGCCAAAGTCGACGATCATCGGCCTGCCTTTAGAGACCAGAATATTGCGACAGGCTAGGTCAAGGTGGTAGACCCCATGGTGACAAACCGCCAGTATTGCGGTGAGTATGTCTGGCCCCGTGGTTCTCAGCCAGGAGAGCCTGTCTGCATAGCGGCTGCCTATCTGGGCAAGTTCCTCCGTGAGCGCAATGCCGCCATGGGTCATCGTAATGGTGCACGCCTGATAGTCGGTGGCCAATACCCTAGGAACCGGCGCACCTCGTTGGTCAAGGTCGGTGAGCAGTTGGAGTTCTCGCGAAAGAAGATATGCGTCTTCAAAGGTCTTGACGAAATCGGTGCCTGCCTCTGCAATCCGCTCAGGTCGCGGTGTCTTGTCCAAGGCCATGGCTACTCCAGGCGCATCCATATCAGACAGACCGAGATGTCATCATCGCTCTGCCGGGAAAGCGCCAGCTGGCCAAGGCACTGGGCACAGTAGTTGAGGTCTTCTTGGCTCGGCTGCGCGCTACCGACCAGACGCAGCTGCTCCAGAAGATCGGTGGCTGACAGAAAGTCTCCGGCGCCATCGGTCATTAATGCAATAACCCAGTCGCCTGTTGCTGTTGACTCATACCAGAAGGGGCGCACTGGCACCGGCGATCCAATGAGCTGGGTTGGTCTTCCCCGGGCGTCTTGGTGCCGACCCAGGCTCGTGGCCTGCCGCCAGCCCAAAAAGGGCTGACGACGAAACGCCAGGACATAGCTATCGCCCACATGCAAGAGCTGCAACTGGCCTTCAAAAAATCGGGCTGCGGTAAGGGTGGCAGCAGACGCTTCAAACTCTTGATCAAGGCCTGCGCCGAGTTGGTCAAGGTGCATGCCTATAGCGGCGAGGTCCACCCCTGGGCGGTCTGGCGCGAGATCTCCTTTTAGAACCGGGCCCGAAAAGTATTCGAGAAAATGTCCGACCAAGGCGCGGGCGAAGTCTCCGCCACGGGGAGTGCCGTTGGCACCGTCACTTAAGACAAAGACCGGTTGCTGCGGGGCCGCGGTTGCAAAGGCATCGAAGCCCATGGCATGCAATGAGCCGGGCTCAGCCGCATTGATGAGAAGCCCCCAGGAGAGGGCGGTAAGCCTAGGCATCATCCGACCCTTGGCATGCTGCAAAAGACATCTCTTGGCTTAGTTGCTGGACGTTCGAGGCTAGACGCGCGTTGGCCTTGGGGTTGCCTGACTCGGGCCACGGTGTTCCCCTCGCAGTCTGCTGATCTCGATGATGGGAAACTCTGCGGCGCGGGTTGCATCGGGGGAGACAGACCGCGCCTCGGTGGTTACGCCAAAGATGAGCTGCACCTCCGCATTACGCGCCAGGGAATACAGGCTTCCTGGCCGCAGGAGTTGTCCGTTGGCAGTCTGGCAGGAGAGGGTTGCCGCATCGTGCAGAAAAAAATAGGTGTCCTCTGCAATGCTGACGATCACCAGGTGTCGCCGAGAGACATAGGTGCCGATGACTGGGACAAACTGTAAGGCTCCGAGCTCCTGCCCCGCCGGAGATTCGCGGCCGAGCAGCACCGGGCTTTGGCTGTGCACGATACGCTCCCCCTGGGCATCGTGAATCTTCAGCACAAGGGTTTCAGGCTGCCCGCCCGGCTTTGCCATGCGCCCTTCGGCTGTCGACTCCTTGCTCGCCCAGGCAGCCTGCCCGCCGGCGCTGCCAAGAAAGGGCTCACCCCTGTTCCCGTCTGCCGGATCGGCATCGGCCATTTTGGGCGCAGCCTGTCCTGCTGCCTGTTTTCCAGCCTTTTGGGCCGCCTGGGCGGGGGCGCTTGTTCGGGCTACGGGGCCCGTGAGCGTAACCGCCGCGGCGTATGACACGCGCCTTCCACGCAGTGAGATCTGAAATGCCTCTTCGGTGCTTGGCGTCTCAAGGCTCGCCTCATTGAACTGCACCGAGGGCTGCATCTCTGGCGAGACCAGTGCCGATGCGCCTCGGGCCGAGCGGTATTCTTTCTCAAGGATGGAGTGAAAAAACTGTGTTCGAAAGCCGGGGTCGATCTCCGTATGCAGCCGCAGAAACTTCTCAAGTGAGCCAGCTGCCTCTTTGTCCTGCGGCGTAATCACCACCGACTCAATTAAAAAAACGCTCTTCTCTAGAATAGTGGTGAGGTAATGTGATTCTCTGTCTTCCAGGGTGTCGAGCACGGCCTGGGAGACAATCCCCTTGAGTTCGAGTCCAATAGCATCTGCCAGCGAGTCTGCGGCGGCACGCTGCCTGGGCCCACGGGCTGCGGTGTCGGAAGAAATCCAGGGTTTCAGGAATTTTGAAAAGGCCATAGGAAGGCGTCTCGAAGGGCGACTAAGAAAGAAATGCAACATAGACAGGATATGCCAAGTCGCGCCACCCGGGGGCTTGCCTGGTTACCGGCGGTATTGGTGGCAACCGTAACGGGGGTTCTGGCAGGCCTGGCATTCTGGGTATTTCTTCCCGAGGCAACAGAGGGACGCGAGCGTGCGCTTGCCCAGGCCGCGCAAAAGGCCCTGGCGGGGCAGGCCGACCGACAGGGCTTGCAGGGCATTGCAGGCGCCAGTCATTCTGTTTCCGCGGCAGAGCAGTTCTGTCGCCAGGTATCAGGCGTGCCGCTGGCCCAGGCGGACTGTCGGCTGGGCCGGCCCCTGCGAGCCGGGTATGAGGATCTGGGGTCGGGGCGCCAAGGGGCAATACCGAATGCCTCGGTTGCTGATGCGGCCGCGCTCGCGCAGGCGCAGGCCTGGCTTGCACGCAAGAGCCAAGCTTATGCTGCGGTACGTGATGCCCTCACTGAAGAACTCAAGGAGACCGAGAATAGCTGGCTCTGGGCAGGGATAGAGCAGCGGCTGTCGCGTCTTTTGGCGGTATCCCAGGCGCCAAAGACTTCCTATTCTGAGGTCTTTGAGGCCCTGCTTTCGGCAGAGGGCATGCGCTACGACTCCTCCTCGGGGCTGTTCTATTCGCAGCGCTGGGATATCGCCCGCCTGCTGGAGCAGCCCCACGAGGTGCGTGCACGTGCAGAGCGGCTTACATTCCTGCTGCAGTGGCTTCCCGCAGGCGTCGGTCTTACCGTGGCTACGCTGGTGCTGGTCTTTTTGTTGCTGCTTGGCGGGGTGGCCGGTTTTATTACGGCGGTTGTCAGTAGCATCGGGGCGCTCGGGCTGCTGGTGGTTGCAGATGCCAGCCTTCGGTTTGGCCAAGGCTCGCCTGTGTATCTGCTCAACCCCTTCTCGTATGCGCTGGAGCGTCAGCTGCAGGTCTTCGCTGGCGTGCTACTCCTGCCCATCGGGGGGCTTTTGGCTGCCCGACTCTGGGGCCATCGCCTGGGGCCAGTGCTCCAGGTGATGCGTCGCTGGCAGGGCCTAGTGGTTGTAATCAGCCTGATCGCAACCACTGCACTCTATGGCCTGCTGGGACCCGCAGCCGGATCCGAGGCCCTCAAGCTCTCGGTCTGCCTGTTTGCCGGCCTGACAACCGCAGGCTATGCCCGTCAGACCTTTCTGGCCCGAAAGGTGCTGCCTGATTTATTCTCTCTGCGGTCTTTAGGGGCAAGCCTGGCAGAGCTTTTTTCATCGGCATCCGAGTCCAGTGCCCGTGCCGCGATCCATGCCAGTTTATTTCGGGCCTATCTGGGCCTTCTTATTCTGGGGCTTGGCACGATGGCCTCTGCCGCACTGATATTTAGCGACTTTGGCGGAACGCTGGTAAGTGCGGTGGTATTTACCGCCCTGATCTTCATTCTGTTTGGCCTCAGGCTCGCGCTGGTCTTTCTAACGGTCGGTGGCCTGACGGCGGGGCTTGCCTTGCTTACCGATAAGGTGCAGGGGCGGGTGCAGCTGATGCTTGACCCCATGACCGCCTCGGTGAGCGATTTTGCCCGTCTCGTAAAGTTCTCCGAGGCGGCCCAGCCTCTGGGGTTTGGGCTGGGCTCGGTACGCTGGTGCAGCTTTGAGGGGGCCTGTCTTCCTATTCAGGCCTTAAGTGACTACTTTCCGGTGCTGCTGTCGGGCGCCCTGGGCTTCTATGGAGCGCTTGCCGTTTTCTTCATCCTCGTAGCCCTCTATATCGGCCTGATGGCGCGCGCAGTACTCGGTCTGGCCTCGGGCCTTGGGGCTATCTCCGTGGTCTATGCCAGCGCATTTTTTCTGCTGCTTGCGGCCTTATCGCAGACTGTGATCACTTATTTTGGAAACTGGCGGCTTGCGCCCCTGACCGGCCTGGGCCTTCCCTTGATGAGCATGGGCTGGTCATCACTGCTTGCGGTGGTACTCGGGCTGTCACTTCTGGCAGTGGCCTTGCGTATTACGCCCTCTGCTGAGGGGCTACGGCGCGTATGACATTTTCGCGTCAGCTCCTGCGCAGTCTTTTTCTTTTGCTGGGGCTTCTCGGGCTGGTGCTGGTTCTGGTCGTCGTCTCGCAGCGGGCCGTTGTCCAGAACGCCAGCCTCGTGGCGCAGGATGTGTTTGTGCCTGCTACCCGCGTGGAGAGACTCACGATGATTGCGCAGACGCTTTCGGTACCGCTGACCTCCGCTAGCCTGGCCTCAGACGTGTCCTTTGAGCAGGCCTGCACCGAACGACAGGCCCAGCTGCTCACCGGGCGGGTTGCTGCCCAGTTCGGGCTGGCATCGGCTGCGGATGCGCGCCAGCGGCTTGGGGCGGCCTTTACCTCGGCCCAGGCGGTGGCGCCCGCAGGCTGTCGTGGTTTCCTGGCAGAGGTCGACCTGGTGCTGCGCAACCCCGCGCTATTGTCTGCCGGTCAGGCTGCCAGCCTCTCAAACAGGGTTACCCAGACTCTCACGGAACGGGTCTCTTGGAACTCGGTGCCTCCCTGCCTCTATTTAGAGGCAGAGGGCAAGCCCTTTTACCTGCGCGGGCCGCAAGGCTACTGCCTGGCCGCCGATGAAAGGGGGCGGCCTGGGCTGGCAAGCCAAGTCTCCGTGCCGGCCTCGGTACGGCAACTGGGCAATCTTGCCTATTCTCGGCTGTTAGACCCGCAGTCCGTGTCGGGCTCTGTCTCTGACGCCCGTCGCTTTGCCGTGACCCTGCATCAGGATATCTCCGGGCAGCTCGATCGGTACGCGGGCTGCTGGTCCGCAGGCTTGGACTGCCCAATAGAAGGCGCAGTGACACCCTTGTCGCGCACCCAGGGCGCCACGGTGGTGGTAATGGATGCCCAGACTGGCGCGGTTCTCGGGATGCAGTGTTTTGGGGCTATCTGCGCGAACGACAGGCTCTTTGCGACAGAGCCTCTGGCCCCTGCCCTGATAGAAGCGCCGCCAGCATCTGCGGCCAAACTTTTTTTTAGTCTGGCCCTTGCCGAGACGGCAGCGCCGCCTAAAGAGTTGCTATTACAGATCAAGACCTCGGGTCAGCTTGACCCTACCGCAGTCAAGCGTAACGAGTGGTGGGAGCGGTCTGCCATCTGCGACCTACAGGCACGCCCTTTGGGGGCGGCACCCCATGCATGCACCATTGCGGGCCGCGCCATGCGAATTGCGGAAATTTTGGGATGGAATTCCCGGTGCCCTGACGGCCCATCGCGCTGCGGTGTGGTATCACTGGCTCCCGAACTAGCTACGCTCCCGGGATTTATGGGGCTGATCCAGACGGTCTCCGCGAGCAGCAGCCAAGACCCTGGTCGGGCGCCAAGCCTAATGGCAGAGCGCCGTTATCTCAACTGGAATGACTACAACCGCATTCGCATCGCAGGCGGTGTCACGCAGATTGGTCTACCCTATCGGGAGGCCTCCGCTGCCGTGCAGGCGGTTCTGGGTGCAGCCGAGGCGCGCACCAGCGCCCTGGGGCTGGCAGGCCTGGCCACTGGCCTCTACCGTCTGTCGCAAGGGCGGCCAGCGAGTACGCCCCTTGTTGTCAAGCCCATGGCGGCACCGGTTTCGGTTACCACCGCCGAACAGGCTCGGGAGGCCCAGTCTCTGGCAGCGGCCGCCCGACTGGTGCGACAGGGCATGGCCAAGGTGGTTAGTCCTGCGGAGCCGGGCTGGCTGGGCGATGGCACAGCCCACCGGGCTTTTCTGGCGAGCTTTGGAAGGCCTTGTTCTGCCGGCTGCCCTATCGAGGGCAAGACAGGCACGGTGAGCGCCCGCGACCTACGGTTTGCGGGTACCACCACCTTCACGGGCTTGGTGGAACTGCCGCGTCTGCGTGGCCTGCTGGGGCTGGCAACGCCCTCTACAAATCCCCTTCCCCCCGTGCTGGCCGTTGGTGTGATTGTCTTCTCCCCAGACCGCAGTCAGCCCACGACCGGTCATGCCGCAAGCCATCTGGCCATGCATCTGATACGGGATATCAGCGCTCCAGCCATAGCCAGCCCCGGCCAGCCCAACTGATGAAGCGCTGCCCCGATAGCCTGCATATGGTCTTTGCCCCGGGCGATAACCCCGCGGCAGAACTTCTTGCATTCGCTATGCGTCTGCGCGAGTACGACCTGGCCCGTGTGCGGTTCTGGGTGCGTATTCCCCGCCGGGTTTTCGATGCAGTGACCGAGGAGCGGTTTAAAGAAATCTTCTCAGACCTCATGCTCGAGCATGACCCGTTGGTTGATCAGCGTATGCGACTAATGGTCAGCCAGGAAGAAGGGTTTGGTCTTGGGCGTATTCAGCCGAATACATAGCCCGCAGCCCCTCGGGCTGGGCATCGTAAATAGGCGCTGCATATCCTCAAAGCGCAGATGCTGCGCCAAGCACGAAGGGCCGGGGAGCGCATGAACGGGACGCCGACGAGCGTTGCGAATGCCGCGAGGAGGCGACCGGTCATGGGCTAGACCGGCCTTGCATGTCAGCACACGCTCGGGCCCTGCGAGAGATTTGCGACTCCACCTTCGTTCCGTCGCAAATAACCCCCGCAGACCCTCGAACCCGCCATGGGCTAGACCGGCCTTGCATGTCAGCACACGCTCGGGCCCTGCGAGAGATTTGCGACTCCACCTTCGTTCCGTCGCAAATAACCCCCGCAGACCCTCGGGCTGGGCGGTTTACTCCGTCGCAAATAACCCTCGCAGATCCTCGGGCTGGGCGGTCTACTGCCTTGCGTTAGAAGATGACCGCCGCTCCACTGGCCCTGCTCCCGTGCTGCCGTGATGGCTTGAAAACCGCTCGACCGAACGCGGGGTCTCTGGGGCCGTGGAGCTAGGAGGTGCCGTTCCCTGTGTCTGCGGAGGCGCAGCCGTGTCTCGCGTCAGCGGCGGGGTTACCGTTCCTGGTGTCTGGGGAGAACCAATCTGCGCTGGGTTTGAGCTGGCTGGGTTCGGGCTGGCTGGACTCGGGCTATTCATGGCAGGCGGGGTGGCCTCCGGGGGCGCCCTGCCCGCTAGCCTTTGTTGCACCTGATCGCAGCCGCTCAGCCCTGCGGCACAGGCAGCCGCCAGAAAGGCAAGCCCGAGTCGGGCGGGTGTATGTCGGGGGTTTGAGCCCATCGCATTAACGCCTGAGTGGCTGTCCGCGTGCGCGGGTGGTGTTCAGGCCTGGGCACCTTTGGCCACGGGCCGCGCGCTGTCGCCACACCATTCGCTCCAGGAACCCGGGTAGAGGGCACTACCCAGAAGACCGGCAGCCTCCATGGCCAGAAGGTTGTGACAGGCGGTTATTCCTGAGCCGCAGCTGTGCACCACCGCACTGGGGTCGTGGTTGCCGAGAAGCACCATAAATTCCTCGCGCAGCTGACTTGCGGGCTTGAAACACCCCGTGGCATCGAGATTAAGGGTGGCAGGCCGGTTATGGGCCCCCGGAATATGCCCTGCCACCGGGTCGAAGGGCTCCACCTCGCCGCGGTAGCGGTCTGGCGATCGGGCATCAATCAGCATGGCAATCTCTGCGGGAGAACCCGCCGAGACCCAGCTCTCCACCATATCAAGGCCCCAGCGTGGGCAGGCGGTGGCATGCACCCGTAGCGGCTCTCCACGCTGCCCCTGTGAGGAAGCAACGGGCTTATAGTCTTCGGTCTGAAGCGGCCCGCCCGCAGCCACCCATGCCTGAAGGCCACCATTGAGAACGCCCACTCGGAGATGGCCGATCCAGCGACAGAGCCACCAGAATCGGGCAGCAAAAATACCGCCACTGGAATCGTAGGCGATCAGCAGGGTGTCCTCGGTTGCGCCGAGTGATTCAAGCCGTTTGGCGAAGTCTTTGGGCGCGGGTAATGGGTGCCTTCCGCCGTTACCGGCAGAGGGCTCGCCCGACAGGTCTTCGTCTACTGACAGAAAGGCGGCGTTGGGCAGGTGCCCCTGGGCATAGGCGCGCAGCCCGGCAGTTGGGTCATTGAGGTCGTGACGAACGTCAATGAGAATAAGGTCTCCCGGTTCGGCAATGACCTCTGCAGGACTAATCAGCGGATTCATGCCGGGAGAAACGCCGCATTGCCTAGCCGCCGCCTGAGATACTCGTGGAAATGCAGCATGCCATCCTCCATGGGGGAGTGATAGGGCCCCACCTCATTGCGGCCCGAACGCATCAGTGCGCTGCGGCCGCGATCCATACGCAGAGCGATTTCGTCGTCTTCGATAACAGTCTCGTTATAGGCGGCCTGCTGGGCCTCTATATAGCTCGGCTCAAAAAAGGCGATCTCTTCCGGGTAGTAAAACTCCACCACATTAACCGTCTCTTGCGGACTTACCGGATGTAGGCTGCTGACCACCAGAACCTTGGGGTACCACTCCACCATAATGTTGGGGTAGATGGTCATCCAGATAGCCCCGTACTTGGGGAGCTGGCCAGCGTGCATGCGCAATACTTCTTGGTGCCACCGCTGGTACACCGGCGTGACCGCCTTGCCCAGGTCGGTAATGCCAACGGCCTGAATATTGTAGTTCTCTCCAAAATGCCAGCGCAGCCGGTTGCAGTCGACAAACTTACCAAGGCCGGGATGAAACGGCACCACATGGTAGTCATCCATGTAGACCTCGATAAAACTCTTCCAGTTGTAGTGACAGCGATGCACCTGGGCATTGTGAAAGACAAAGCCGTCAAACCGGAGATGGTCTAAAAACGGCGAGTTGTGGAGTTCTTCCAGCAGCGCCTGGTCGCCCTCAAAAAGTAGACCGTTCCACTCTGCCAAGGCCTGACGCCTGAGATGACGGCAGGGGTCTTCATCAAAATGCGGCGCGCCTACGAGCTTTCCTGTGAGGTCGTAGGTCCAGCGGTGCAGCGGACAGACGATTGACTCGGTCTGCCCCCTGCCTTCGAGCATCACCGCCTGACGATGCCGGCAGATATTCGAGAGCAGCGCGATGTCGCCATCTTTGTCATGGATGAGCACCCGCCCATGGTCCTCATGCGCAATGGTGGAAAATCTGCCGGGCTCCGGCACCATGAGGCGATGTCCCACATAGCCAGGGCCCTGGCTAAAGCAGGAAGATCGCTCTAGCGAAAGAAGCGCATCAGAAAAATAGGCATGCACAGGCAGCTGTGCGGGACTCGGCGCCAGCCGAGAAAAGGTTCCGACGTCCGACATCAGATCTCCCCCTCTCAGTTCAAACGAGCAGGGGAGTATACCCTCTGGCCCTCGTGAAAGCAGCCCCAGCCTAACCGAGGTCATTTAAACTGTCAGAAAACGATGACATCGCTCAGTCAACACACGCACATCGCATTGTCAGCACAATGACATCGATGACAACCACGCAACGCCTCAAGAAAGGGTGACCATAATGGCCACAGCAGGGTCTCAGTCCGATTCCAGCCAGGATGCCGAACTGTCCATCCCCGATGACATTCGGGCCCTTGGGTTCGAACAGGCGCTGGCCGCGCTTGAGCAGGAAACCCAGCGCTTGGAGTCGGGCCAGCTGAGCCTAGCAGACTCACTTGCGGCCTACCAGCGCGGGGCAGCCCTTCTGCGTCACGCGCAGGCGCTGCTTTTGGCTGTCCAGCAGGAAATTGAAGTCATTGACGAGGAAGGGCAGCGCGTGATGGCGCGTGCCGACTTCACCGCAGACAATGGTCGCTGAGCAAACCCTGTCGGTCTGGCGCGAGGCAATTCATGGAGCGCTGCGTTCTGCAGTGCGTAGTCGTCTGACAGCCATGGCACCCGCTTCGGGCGGAGCCCTTCAAAGGCTCTGGTCTGCTATGGAACATGGTGTGCTCAATGGCGGCAAGCGCGCCCGAGGGCTACTGGTCATGGCCTCCTGCCAGGCCTGCGGTGGTAACCCGCAGGGTACTCTGGCGATGCGGCTTGCCTGTTCTCTCGAACTGATACATGCCTTCTCGTTGGTGCATGATGACCTGCCCTGTATGGATGACGATGACCTGCGACGAGGGCAGCCTACTGTTCATGTGGCCTTTGATGAGCCCACCGCTTTGTTGGTGGGCGACGCCTTGCAAAGCCTTGCTTTTCAGCTCGTAGCAGAGTCGCAGGGTGTTTCGGCGGCTGCCCTGTTGCGCATGGTGGGCTGCCTTGCGCAGGCGACGGGGGCCAATGGCATGGCAGGGGGGCAGGCGATCGATATCCAGATGGTGGGCAGGCAGCTTGACCGGGCAGCGCTTGAAGATATGCATCGGCTCAAGACAGGGGCTTTGATTCGAGCAGCCGCCGAGATTGGCGCCTGGGCCGGCCCAGATGGGGATGATTACTCTCGATGGGAAAAAATCTCGGCCTTTGCCCAAGACCTCGGCCTTGCCTTTCAGGTCGTGGACGACTACCTAGATGCCACGGCATCGACCGAGGCCCTGGGCAAGACTGCGGGCAAAGACAGGGATGCCGACAAGCCCACCTTTGTGAGCCTTCTTGGCCTAGAAGGCTGCAGGCAGTATGCCCAAGACCTGCATGGCCGAGCCCTGGCCCATATTGCTGATCTGGGCCCCCAGGCGCAGACCCTGCGCGACCTGGCCCATCAATTGACGCATCGCCAGCATTAGTTCATTGTTGCGCGGCAGGGAGACCACGAACATGACATCCTTACTTCAGACCATTAATAGCCCGCTTGATCTGCGGGATCTCAATCGTCGTCAGTTAAAAGACCTGGCAGCCGAGCTACGTGAGTATCTGCTGCATTCGGTATCGCGTACGGGTGGTCATCTGTCATCGAATCTCGGCACGGTGGAGCTTGCCATTGCGATTCATCATGTCTTTCAGACCCCCTACGACCGACTGGTCTGGGATGTTGGGCATCAGAGCTATCCGCACAAGATACTTACCGGTCGCCGCGATCAGATGTCTGGCCTGCGTCAGCTTGACGGCATCTCAGGGTTTCCGCGTCGGTGCGAGAGTGAGTACGACCATTTTGGAACGGCGCACTCGTCCACCTCTATTTCTGCTGCCCTAGGCATGGCCTTGGGCTCCAAGCAAAAAGGGGAGCACCTTGGCCCGAACCGCCGCCGGCATATTGCGGTAATTGGTGATGGGGCGATCAGCGCGGGCATGGCCTATGAGGCCATGAACAATGCAGGCATTCATAAAGACATCGATCTTCTGGTTATTCTCAACGATAACGAGATGTCTATTTCGCCGCCGGTAGGGGCAATGAGTAACTACCTGGCGCGGCTCTTGTCCGGTCGGTTTTATTCCGCTGCGCGGGAACTCGGCAAGCAGGTGCTCGGCGTGGTTCCCCCAGTGCTAGAGATCGCCCGCAAGCTCGAAGGCGGGGCAAAAGGGCTGATCTCCCCCAGCACTCTTTTTGAGGAATTCGGCTTTAACTACTACGGCCCGATTGACGGCCATGACCTCGACGCCCTGCTGCCCGCTTTGCATAACCTGCGGGAGCTTAAGGGCCCGCAGTTTCTGCATGTGATTACCAAAAAGGGTCAGGGCTATGCCAAGGCAGAAGAAGACCCTATTGCCTACCATGGCCCCAGCAAGTTCGACCCGTCTGTGGGAATTGTTCCGGCCGCCACACTGGCCAAGCCCACCTACTCGTCGGTATTCGGGCAATGGCTCTGCGATGCGGCTGCCGCCGATGACCGTGTGGTGGCCGTAACGCCCGCCATGCGAGAAGGCTCGGGCATGGTGGAGTTCTCGCAGCGGTTTCCCAATCGGTATCACGATGTGGCCATTGCCGAGCAGCATGCCGTAACCTTTGCCGCTGGCCTTGCCTGCGAGGGCCTCAAGCCCGTGGTGGCCATCTATTCCACTTTTCTGCAGCGGGGCTACGACCAACTCATTCATGACGTGGCCTTGCAGAACCTTCCGGTCTTGTTTGCGATCGACCGTGCTGGCCTTGTGGGGGCTGACGGTGCAACCCATGCGGGCGCCTACGACATCAGTTTTCTCAGGTGCGTTCCCAACATGACCATCATGGCGCCCAAAGACGAGCCCGAGTGCCGGGCGATGCTCAGTACCGGCCTTATCTGCGAGGGGCCCAGCGCGGTGCGTTACCCCCGTGGGGCGGGAACAGGCGCCCCGGCAGGCCGCAGCCTCGAGCCGCTGCCGATTGGAAAGGCCGAGGTGCTGCGCTTATCTCGGCCTGGGGCTGCGGGCAGCCCGCGTGTGGCGATTCTTGCCTTTGGAAGTATGGTGGCACCAAGCCTGAAGGCCGCGGAAGCCTTAGAGGCCACCGTGGTCAATATGCGGTTTATCAAGCCCCTGGATACCGAGATTCTGGCGCGTATGGCCCAGACCCATGACCTGCTGGTTACCGTAGAAGAGCATGTGGTCATGGGTGGGGCAGGGTCGGCCTGCGCAGAGTTTCTCGCCTCTCGCCCCGATCTGCCGCTGCTGCCCATACTCCATCTGGGCCTGCCAGACCGGTTTATCGACCATGGCGACCATGCCAAGCTTCTGGCGATGGAAGGCCTTGATGCCGCCGGCATCACCGCGTCGATTCGCGCTCGCCTGCCTGTCGGTGGCCGCCTCGAGTCTGCTCAGGGCAATCCCAGCCCCGTATCGCTTACACTCGTGTCATGAATACAGTCACTGATAAAGGCGTTATCAGCGCGCGCCCCATGGCCGATGTCCAGGGTAGCCGCGATCATCGCAACCTTGCCATCGACCGGGTCGGTGTGCGCAGCCTTCGGTATCCGGTATTGGTGCAAACCGAACAGGGCCCTACCGCATCGGTGGCCAACTTCAGCATGGCAGTGGCCCTTCCCGCCGACAAAAAAGGCACGCATATGTCGCGTTTTGTGGCCCTGCTTGAGACCATGAACAAGCAGTGTCAGGCCCTTTCTCCCGAAGTCATGTCCGAACTATCGCGCGACCTTCTGGTGCTGCTTGAGGCCAATCAGGGAAGCCTATCGGCGGCCTTCCCATTTTTCATAGAAAAGGCCGCACCGGTAAGTGGTGTCAAAAGCCTCATGGACTACCAGGTGGTCTTGCAGGCCGAATCCAGCCCAGGCAAGGCAACGGTGGCAATAGAGGTGCGTGTACCGGTGAAGAGCCTGTGCCCCTGCTCAAAAGAAATCTCTGACTACGGTGCCCACAACCAGCGGTCTGAGGTTACTGTACGGGCCGAGTTTGCTGAGGGAAAGGTCCCGTCGTTAGAGGCGCTTATTCGAGCAGTCGAGGCCCAGGCATCTTGCGAACTCTGGGGATTGCTTAAGCGCCCCGACGAAAAATACGTGACCGAACGCGCCTACGACAATGCCAAGTTTGTTGAAGACCTGGTGCGCGATGTTGCCCTGTCGGTAAAGGCCTTTGCGGGGGTTGTCTCGTTCTCGGTGGAGGCCGAAAACTTCGAATCAATACACAACCACTCGGCCTGGGCGCGTATTACTGGCTAAATTACGGTGACAGTTTACTTAATTCCCGCAGGGAATTAAGTAAACTGTCACCGTAATTGTACTCTACCCGTAATTTACGCACCGTCTAATCTCTAAAATTTCCAAAGCCCAAGGGCAGGTCGTGTACCTCTTTCTTTAGCAGCGAAATAGCCGCCTGCAGGTCATCGCGTTTATTGCCCGTGACCCGCACCGCATCGCCTTGAATTGAGGCCTGCACCTTCATTTTGCTGTCTTTAATGATGCGCACAATGCGTTTGGCATCATCCCCCGCGATGCCGTGGCGCACGGTAATTACCTGCTTGAGCCTGTCGCCCCCAATCTTCTGCAGATCACCGATGTCGAGAAACCGCACATCCACATTGCGCTTGGCGCATTTGGCAATCAGCACATCGCGTACCTGGCCCAACTGAAAATCACTGTCGGCATAGGCGGTAAGCTCACGGTCTTTTTGTTCCACCTTGGCGCTTGAGCCTTTGAAGTCAAAACGCGTAGAGATCTCTTTAGAGGCCTGGTCTACCGCGTTGCGTACCTCGGTAATGTCGGCCTCGAGTGTGGCGTCAAAAGAAGGCATGGCTATTTCACCGAGCGCTTTTTGGCCGCCGCAATACGCATGCGCAGGGCATTGAGCTTGATAAACCCGCCGGCATCGGCCTGGTTATAGGCCCCGCCATCGTCATCAAAGGTAGAGATACGCGCATCGAACAAAGAGTCTTTACTCTCGCGGCCGGTGACAATCACATTGCCCTTAAAGAGCTGCAGGCGCACGGTGCCATTGACGACCTTTTGTGTGTGGTCGATGAGTGTCTGCAGCGCAATCCTCTCGGGCGACCACCAGTAGCCGTTGTAGATAAGCCCGGCATACCGAGGCATGAGATCGTCCTTTAAATGGGCCACTTCGCGGTCGAGGGTAAGTGACTCGATAGCCCGATGGGCACGCAGCAAAATGGTACCGCCGGGGGTTTCGTAGCAGCCCCGCGACTTCATGCCGACATAGCGGTTTTCTACGAGATCGAGCCTGCCGATGCCGTGCCTGCCGCCTAGGGTGTTAAGCCTTGCAAGCAGCTCATGGGCCTTCATCTTCTTGCCGTTGATGGCTACTAGGTCGCCCTTGGAAAATTCCAGGCTAATCTCTTCGGGCTTGCTTGGGGTCTTACCAAGGTCTGCGGTAAGCCGCCACATGCCCTTGGCAGGCGGCGGTCGGTTGGGGTCTTCAAGCACGCCGCCCTCGTACGAAATATGCAGCAGGTTGGCATCCATGGAAAAGGGTGCCTCGCCCTTACGCTTCTTGTAGTCCACTGGTATGCCATGCTCGTCGGCATAGGCCAGAAGCTTGTCGCGCGAAAGCAGGTCCCATTCGCGCCAGGGTGCTATTACCTTCACCCCGGGCATCAGGGCATAGGCCCCGAGCTCAAACCGTACCTGGTCATTGCCCTTGCCGGTAGCCCCATGCGAGATGGCATCGGCATTCTCTTTTTTGGCGACCTCTACCAGATGCTTGGCAATGAGCGGCCGTGCGATCGAAGTACCCAGCAGATACTCGCCCTCATAAACGGTATTGGCACGAAACATGGGAAACACAAAGTCGCGCACGAACTCCTCGCGCAGGTCTTCGATGTAGATCTTTTTAACACCAAACTTTTTGGCCTTCTCGCGGGCGGGCGCAAGCTCTTCGCCTTGGCCGATATCGGCAGTAAAGGTAATCACTTCGCAGTGATAGTGGTCTTGCAGCCACTTCAAAATAACCGAGGTATCGAGCCCGCCGGAATAGGCGAGCACTACTTTTTTGATCGAGGATTTGGCCATGGTGGGGCAATAATTTCGGATGAAAGAATGAAGGCGAGATTCTACTCCTGCCGCCCAACCAAAGGGACTGCAGCAGCTATTTGCGGTGCGCAACCCGAGGGACTGCAGGGGTTATTTGCGACGGAACGAAGGTGGAGTCGCGAATCTCCTGCAGGGCCCGAGCGAACTGGATCCAGGACCCGGGCAATAGCTAACATTTAAGGCCGGTCTAGCCCATGACCGGTCGCCTCCTCGCGGCATTCGCAACGCTCGTCGGCGTCCCGTTCATGCGCTCCCCGGCCCTCGGTGCCCAACCCGAGGGTCTGCGGGGGTTATTTGCGACGGAACGAAGGTGGAGTCGCGAATCTCCTGCAGGGCCCGAGCGATTGCTACTGAGGGCCTGGGCAACGGGTAGGGTTAGGCCCGAGCAGTTGTTAGGATTAAGGCCGGTCTAGCCCATGACCGGTCGTCGCCTCGCGATTGCTTAGGCCACCTTCTTCATTTTTTCGATGCGTACCTTCCATTCCGCCGGCCCCATTTCGTGTACCGACTGACCCAGACTGTCAACGCCCACGGTGACCGGCATATCTTGCACCTCAAACTCGTAGATGGCCTCCATGCCCAGGTCTTCAAAGCCCACCACGCGGGCAGAACGGATGGCCTTGCTGACCAGGTAGGCCGCGCCGCCAACCGCCATAAGGTAGGCCGACTTGTGCTTGCGAATGGCTTCGATGGCCACCGGCCCGCGCTCGGCCTTTCCCACCATGGCAATAAGGCCCGTCTGGGCGAGCATCGTTTCGGTGAACTTGTCCATGCGGGTGGCAGTGGTGGGGCCCGCAGGGCCTACCGCCTCATTCCCCACCGGGTCAACCGGGCCCACGTAATAGATCACCCGGTTCTTAAAGCTCACTGGAAGTGACTCACCTTTGGCCAGCATGTCGCAGATGCGCTTGTGGGCCGCATCGCGGCCGGTGAGCAGTTTGCCGTTGAGCAAAAGGGTTTGACCAGGCTTCCATGCCGCCACCTGCTCTGGGGTGAGGCTGTCGAGGTCCACCCGCTGCGACTTCTGAGTGTCTGCCGTCCACGAGACATCGGGCCAGTCTTCGAGCCGTGGGGCCTGCAGATGGGCCGGGCCAGAGCCATCGAGGGTGAAGTGAACATGCCGCGTGGCCGCGCAGTTGGGAATGAGCGCCACTGGCAGGTTTGCCGCGTGGGTGGGGTAGTCCATGATCTTGACATCAAGCACTGTGGTGAGCCCCCCGAGGCCCTGGGCACCAATACCCAGGGCATTCACCTTCTCGTAGATCTCGACCCGCAGTTTTTCGAGTTCGGTCTGCGGGCCGCGGGCCAGAAGTTCTGGCATGTCCACTGCATCCATGAGCGACTCTTTGGCCAGCAGCGCAGCCTTCTCGGGTGTTCCGCCAATGCCCACGCCCAGAATGCCGGGGGGGCACCAGCCCGCACCCATGCTCGGTACGGTTTTGACAATCCAGTCGATAACCGAATCGCTGGGGTTCAGCATGCCCAGCTTGGCCTTGGCCTCGCTGCCCCCACCCTTGGCCGCACATATAACGTCGACCGTATCGCCAACAACAATCTCCATGTGAATCACCGCCGGGGTGTTGTCTTTGGTATTTTTGCGGCCCCCCGCGGGGTTGGCAAGCACCGATGCTCTGAGCGGGTTGGCGCTGTCCCTATAGGCCCGGCGCACACCCTCATTCACCATATCGGCAAGGCTCATGGTGGCGTCGGCCCACTGCACCTGCATGCCAACCTTTAAAAATACCGTTGCAATGCCCGTGTCCTGGCAGATCGGTCGGTGGCCTTCGGCGCTCATACGGCTGTTGGCCAGAATCTGGGCGATGGCATCTCGGGCGGCAGGATTCTGCTCCCGGTCGTAGGCGGCGCCGAGTGCCTTCACAAAGTCAAGCGGGTGGTAATAGCTAATAAACTGAAAGGCATCGGCAATACTCTGGATAAAGTCGGCTTGGCGAATCTGGCGCATAACAACTCCTTTTTTGATCAAAGTCACTCTTCATGAAGGACAGTGACCGAGATTTGGCGTAAATTTAGGCCAACAAGAGTGGCTTGTAGGCCACCCGACAGTTCTTATTATCCAACAGGAGGAGGCCTGTATGTCGTCAAGCCAGATCGAATCGGTCATGCACGAGAACCGTGTCTTTGATCCCCCCAAAGAATTTGCCGCAAAGGCGCGTATTTCCAGCATGGCTGCCTACAACGCCATGTGCAAAGACGCGGAGACCGATTACGCCGAGTACTGGGCGAAGTTTGCCCGCAGCGAGATCGTCTGGAAAAAGCCCTTTACCCGGGCGCTCGACGAATCCAATGCCCCGTTCTACAAATGGTTCGACGATGGCCTGTTAAATGCTTCTTACAACTGCCTGGATAAGAATCTTGAGAACGGCAATGCCGACAAGGTTGCCATTATCTTCGAGGCCGATGACGGCTCGGTGGTGAAGGCCACCTATCGGCAGCTGCATAGCCAGGTCTGTCAGCTCGCCAATGCCATTAAGAGCATGGGCTATAAAAAGGGCGACCGGGCACTCATTTACATGCCAATGTCTATTGAGGGCGTGCTGGCCATGCAGGCCTGCGCCCGGCTTGGCGTGATTCACTCGGTGGTCTTTGGCGGTTTTTCCGCCAAGAGCCTGCAGGAGCGGGTTATCGATGCCGGTGCCACCCTCATCATCGCGGCCGACGAGCAGTGCCGTGGTGGGAAGAAGATTCCGCTAAAGCCTGCGGTCGACGAGGCATTTGCCCTGGGCGGATGCGATCACGTTCGTCACGTGATTGTCTACCGCCGCACCGGTGGAGCCATTCCCATGAAGGCCGGCCGCGATATTTATATGGACGAGGCCATGAAGGGCCAGTCTAGTAGCTGTGAGCCTGAGTGGGTGGAGGCAGAGCACCCGCTCTTTATTTTGTATACCTCGGGCTCCACGGGTAAGCCCAAGGGTGTGCAGCATTCCACCGGCGGATATCTGCTGCACGCAATTCTCACCATGCAGTTCACCTTCGACCTGCGGGCCGACGATGTCTACTGGTGTACGGCCGATATCGGCTGGGTTACCGGTCACACCTATATCGCCTATGGCCCCTTGGCCTGCGGTGGCACGCAGATTGTCTTTGAAGGCATTCCTACCTATCCCGATGCGGGCCGGTTCTGGAAGATGGTGCAAGACCACAAGGTCACGATCTTTTACACCGCGCCCACGGCCATTCGGTCTCTGATTAAGTCAGCCGAAACAACGCCGCAGACCCATCCGAAGAACTACAACCTCAGTTCGCTTCGCCTGCTGGGGTCGGTGGGTGAGCCCATCAACCCCGAGGCCTGGATGTGGTACCACAACAATATCGGTGGAGGCCGCTGCCCCATTGTTGATACCTTCTGGCAGACAGAAACCGGTGGTCATGTGATCACCCCCATGCCGGGCGCCACGCCCTTGGTGCCGGGGTCGTGCACACTGCCGTTTCCGGGTATTCAGGCGGCCATCGTTGATGAAACCGGTAACGACCTGCCCAATGGACAAGGGGGAATTTTAGTCATTAAGAAGCCCTGGCCCTCGATGATTCGTACGATTTGGGGGGACCCCGATCGGTTCAAAAAGGCCTATTACCCCGGTGAACTTGGTGGCCGTTTGTATCTTGCCGGTGATGGCTCCATTCGCGACAAAGACACTGGCTACTTCACCATCATGGGCCGCATCGATGACGTGCTCAATGTATCGGGCCATCGCATGGGCACCATGGAAATTGAGTCGGCCCTTGTCTCGAACGCCCTAGTGGCCGAGGCCGCGGTGGTGGGCCGCCCAGATGACACCACGGGCGAGGCAATTGTGGCCTTCGTGGTGCTCAAGCGGGCACGCCCCTCGGGCGATCAGGCCAAGGCCCTTGCCACCGAGCTGCGCAACTGGGTGGGCAAAGAAATTGGCCCGATCGCCAAGCCCAAGGAGATTCGGTTTGGCGATAACCTGCCCAAGACCCGGTCTGGCAAGATCATGCGCAGGCTTTTGCGCATCCTGGCCAAAGGGGAAGAAATTACCCAGGATGTCTCTACCCTTGAGAACCCTGCAATTCTTGATCAGTTAAAGCAGGCCTCATAGCCCAGGCTGAGTTTTTGCCCCCAGGCGATGTGACTGTTACACTTGCCCAGCTTTGTCGGCCTGCCCGTTGACCCTTGGTGGGTCTGCGGGGGCCGGCTCTGCGGAGAGATGGATGAGTGGTTTAAGTCGCACGCCTGGAAAGCGTGTATAGGTTAATAGCCTATCGGGGGTTCGAATCCCCCTCTCTCCGCCAAACCCGCCACACCCCGTAGCGAGACATGAACACGGCTCAAGCAAAAAAAGTGCTCGAGGCCGCTTTGCTCACCAGCGCAGATCCATTACCTATTGCGGTGCTCAAACGGCTTTTTGCAGAAGACCTCGATGACGAGACCATTCGGCTGCTTCTCGACGACCTACGTCGTGACTGGAGCGATCGTGGCCTCGAACTATTGCCCTTGGCCTCTGGCTGGCGGTTTCAGTCCCGGCCCGAACTGCACGAGTACCTTGATAGGCTGCGTTCGGAAAAGCCGCCGAAGTATTCCCGTGCGGCACTGGAAACCCTGGCCATTGTGGCCTATCGTCAGCCAGTCACGCGCAATGATATTGAAGATATTCGCGGGGTTGTCGTGGCCTCCACGGTAATGAAGACCCTGGAAGAACGCGGCTGGGTCGAGGTGATTGGTCATCGCGATGCCCCCGGACGCCCAGCGTTGTATGGCACCACCCGTCAGTTTCTCGATGACCTCGGTCTGCGGTCACTCGAAGAACTCCCCCCGCTTGAAGAGGGATGGTCAGAGGCCGCATCCCATATGCTCTTGCAGGCCTCACAGGAAATATGATGCGTAGACACGATGCCCCACCGTTTGATCAATCCTCTGCCATAGAGGAGTCCTCTGTAGAAGAAGAGCCCGCTTCTGAATCACAGACCTCGTTAGCCAACACCGACGACGCGTCATCCGAGGATCAAACCAACCAGACTTCAACCGAATCCCACCAAGACCTTGCCAATTCAGATGCGTTTGCAGAGCCGGCAGAGCCCATTCCGTTTTTGTCTGATGCCGCGATTGCATCACCCCCTCTGACACGACGTTCCCCCGGCATTGATTACGACCCGCCGAAGCTTCACAAGGTACTCGCCGACGCGGGCATAGGCTCGCGCCGTGAAATGGAAGAGATGATTCTTGCAGGCCGCGTTTCTGTAAATGGCACCCCCGCACATATTGGTCAGCGCATTACCCATTCGGACCAGGTGAAGGTCAATGGCAAGCCGATTCGTGTGCGTGTTGCCCCTCCGCCTGTGCGGGTGCTGGCCTACCACAAGCCAGCCGGCGAGATTGTTACAAAGTCAGACCCCCAGCAGCGCGTGACAGTATTTAAGCGACTGCCGCCCGCCAAAGTGGGTCGTTGGATTACGGTTGGACGTCTTGATGTCAGCACCGAGGGGCTTTTGCTCTTTACCACTTCCGGCGAGCTGGCCAACCGCCTGATGCACCCACGTTCTGAGGTGGAACGTGAGTATGCGGTTCGGGTATTTGGCGAGTTCACCCAAGAGACCCTGCAGCCCTTGCTCGAGGGAATTCCCCTGTCCGACGGCCTGGCAAAGTTTGAACGCATTGAGCCTGCCGGAGGCGAAGGCGCAAACCGCTGGCTGCGGGTGGTTATTCGAGAAGGGCGAAACCGCGAGGTGCGGCGCATGTTCGAGGCAGTTGGGCTCACGGTAAGCCGCCTGATCCGCATTCGTTATGGGCTGGTAGGCCTGCCGCCGAGCCTAAAGCGTGGCCAGTCTGCCGATCTGGATCCCTCCCTGGTGGAGCAGCTTATGGCTTCAGTGGGGCTCAAGCCGCGGTCGGGGGCGCCTGTCAAAAAGGGGCGCAGTAACCGCCAGAGGCCAAAGCCCGGCGGCCAGCAACCCGGGGGGTCTTCAGCGCCTTCCGCAGTAGGCATCTCGGGGCCGATGGCCTCCGGTCGTCCGGCCCCTTATGCCCCCTATGCCCCCTATGCCCGCCGTGACCCGCAGCAGGAGGCGCTTGAAGGCCCCGATGACCTGCACGAAGACCATAGCCATGCCGATGAATGGCAGCCGTCAAGCCCAGATGCCCACCTTTCTCACCTGGCAGGGCCGGTGAAAAAGCGCGCTACCAGCAAGAAACCCAATCCGCTGCAGACCACCTGGGGAACCGCCAAGCCTTCCGGGCCCTCGCTGTCGGCCCCGCAGCGCCAGGGCGTGCCCAAGGGCCCTCGGCCGGGCGCGCGCCCTGCGGGTCCGGGCGCGAAGTCCAGGCCCGCCCGCAAGCGCGCTCCCTAGCCTTAAGCCATTGATTTTAGTCCTTGATTTTAGGCCACTAGGCCGATACACTCTCGATTTTTGCTGTGGCATGGCATCGGCTCACCGCGCATTGTGTTTCTCCGCGTAACCTCCTTAGCGTAAATAGTCTTGGCGTCTTAGTGTTTCAGTGGCTAGGCGTCTGCGCTTGACGCCTTAGGAAGGGGTTTCGATGGACTGCCACGAGACTTTTTCTCAAAAGAAATGGGCTCACACCGAGCCCATTTTTTTTGGATGTTTGGGGCGATTCATGCTTGAGAAGCACTGGCGGGTCATCGAGGCAACAGCCCGAGACCTCGGACTGGAACTCGTAGACTTGGAGCAGACCGCAGGCGGTCTGCTGCGGGTGTACATCGACCTTCCGGGGGCCACCGGCATTGGCCCCGAGTCTGCTGGTGTGGCGGTCGAAGACTGTGAGCGGCTTTCCAACCAGTTGGTGCATGAACTGCCGGTAGAAGGAATTCATTTTGAACGCCTGGAGGTTTCCTCGCCGGGCCTGGATCGGCGGCTATCGCGCCCCGCCCATTTTCTTCGGTTTGCGGGGCAGGAGATCAAACTCAAGCTTCGCCAGCCGGTAGAGGGCCGAAAGAATTTTCAAGGCCGGTATCAGGTATCAGGGGCTTCTGAGTCTGACCCGACCTGCCAGCTTGTCTTTTCGGGGGCCGATGGCTCCCCCTTGGCATTGACGTTTTTGGTTTCTGATGTAGACCAGGCAAGGCTTGTGCCTGAGATTTCGTTTAAGGAGAAAAGGCGATGAGCCGAGAGATTCTGTTGTTGGCCGATGCACTGGCGCGTGAAAAAAACGTCGATCGTGAGATCGTGTTTCAGTCTATTGAGTCAGCCTTGGCCTCCGCTACCAAGAAGCAGTTCTCCGACGAGGTTGATGTCCGCGTGGCCATCGACCGCGACAGTGGCGACTACGAGGCCTTTCGTCGCTGGCTAGTCGTGCCCGATGGCGAGCTCGAAGACCATGACCTACAAATCATTCTGTCTGAGGCCAGAAAGCAGATAGACGATATCGAGGTGGGAGACTTCATAGAAGAAGATATGGAGGCTGTTCCCTTTGGCCGCATTGGTGCCCAGGCGGCCAAGCAGGTCATTCTGCAGAAGATTCGCGAGGCCGAGCGCGAGCAGATTCTCAAAGACTTTCTCGAGCGTGGCGAACTGATTATCAACGGCACGGTAAAACGTCTTGAGCGGGGCGACGTGATTGTTGAGGCCGGCAAGATCGAGGCGCGACTGCCACGCGACCAGATGATTCCCAAAGAAAACCTGCGTCCGGGAGACCGGGTGCGTGCCTACATGCTTCGGGTAGACCGCACGCCCCGAGGGCCGCAGATTATTCTCTCTCGCACCGCGCCTGAGTTCATCATGAAGCTCTTTGAGCTTGAGGTTCCCGAGATTGAACAAGGGCTCATGCAGATCAAGTCAGCCGCCCGAGACCCAGGAGTGCGCGCCAAGATTGGTGTCTTTACCACTGATCGTCGTATCGACCCTATTGGCACCTGTGTGGGTGTGCGCGGAAGCCGTGTTCAGGCAGTCACCCACGAGCTCGCAGGAGAGCGGGTAGATATTGTGTTGTGGTCCGACGACCCTGCCCAGTTCGTGATCGGTGCCCTGGCTCCGGCCAATGTCTCTTCCATACTGGTGGATGAAGAGCGCCATGCCATGGATGTGGTGGTCGATGAGTCAGAGCTGGCCGTTGCCATTGGCCGTGGTGGCCAGAACGTACGTCTGGCATCAGAGCTCACGGGCTGGCAGATCAATATCATGACCTCTGACGAGTCGACTGCGCGTGCGGAACAAGAGCGTCAGGCGCTACTGGCCACATTTATGCAAAAGCTCGATGTCGATTCCGAGGTGGCAGAGCTCTTGGTGGAAGAAGGATTTTCCAGTCTTGAGGAAGTCGCCTATGTGCCCATTGCCGAGATGATGCAGATCGAGGCCCTTGATGAAGACACCGTAAACGAGCTTCGTACCCGGGCCCGTAATGCGCTGCTTACCGAGGCCATCGTCAAAGAAGAAAAGCTTGAGACCACAGCGGCAGACCTGCTCGAACTCGAGGGCATGAGCCACGATATCGCAGCTAAGCTTGCCGATGCCAAGATTTTTTCCCGCGACGACCTGGCGGAGCTTGCCACCGATGAGCTCACCGAGATTACTGGCCTGAGTGATGCACAGGCTGCAGAGCTCATCGTAAAGGCCCGTGCCCATTGGTTTGATGACGCGTCAGACGCCCAGACTTCAGGAGGTGTATCCGTCGATGGCCGCTAACAATGTAGAGAGTTTCGCTGCCGAGCTAAAGCTCACAGTCGATGTCCTGATTGAGCAGCTCAAGGCGGCGGGGGTAAAGAAGTCCTCAGGCTCCGATAGCCTATCCGAGGCCGATAAGGAGCGACTGCTTGAGGCGTTGCGAAAGGCCCATGGTGGCGCCCAAGACACACCTCGCAAAAAGATCACCATCACAAAGCGCCAGACCTCTGAGATTCGTCAGGCCGACCCTTCGGGCAAGTCCCGCACGATTCAGGTGGAGGTCCGCAAGAAGCGCGTCTTTGTAAAGCGCGAGGAGTCCGAGGCTGTTGAAGCACCAGCCGCTGAGGCGCCGCCGGTTATTTCCGAAGATGAACTGGCACGCCGAGAGGCGGAGGCCCGTCGCCAACAGGAGCTTCTTGCCCGCCAGGAAGAGACCCGGCTCGCACGCCAGCGTGACGAAGAGGCGGCAGCAGCCCAGGCCCTTGCTTCCAGCCAGCCCGGTATGCCAGAGGCCCCGGCGGATGTGGGCATGGCAGGCGCCGAAACACCTGCGGCGGCTACAACCGAAGACGCCTCTGGGGCGCCGAAAAAATCGCGTGTGCGTAAGGTTACGGCGGTTGAGGCCGCAGCCGATAAGGCTACCGACGCCCGCAAGGCGGTGGAAGATGAGGTCGCGGCAATTAACCGCCTAATGACCGCAGCGCGCACCGGAAAGCTGGCCGCCACCGCCAAGGCACCAGAGCCTGCCAAGCCCGAGAAGCCTGCCGAAACCCCGGGCACCATGACGCTGTCAAAGCCGGCCAAAAAGCCGGGGGCAGAGGCCGATGCGGATAAGCCGAAAGACAAAAAATCCGAAAAGTCGGTCAAGTCGTCCCAGCTGTCATCCACCTGGCAAGAAGATGCCCAGAAGCGCCGTGCCCTGAAGACCCGTGGCGATATTACCGGTGGCACAGCAAACTGGCGAGGTGGGCCACGATCGAAGCAGCGTGCCAGTAGCAACGCGGAGCAGTCGGCCTCCAGCTTTGTGGCGCCCACAGAGCCCATTGTGCGCGAGGTGCATATCCCCGAAACCATTACCGTGGCAGACCTCGCCCACAAGATGTCTGTTAAGGGCGCGGAGGTGGTCAAGACACTCATGCAGATGGGCCAGATGGTCACCATCAATCAGGTGCTCGACCAGGAAACCGCCATGATTGTGGTGGAAGAAATGGGCCATAAGGCGATTGCCGCCAAGCTCGATGACCCTGAGGCGCTGCTCGTTGAGGCGGCAGAGACGGCGAGCCAGGACGAAGAGTCGATACCCCGTCCCCCGGTGGTCACCATCATGGGCCACGTCGACCACGGAAAGACCTCCTTGCTCGACACCATTCGTCGCACCAAAGTGGCCGATGCAGAGGCCGGTGGAATTACCCAGCATATCGGTGCCTATCATGTGCAGACGCCGCGCGGTGTGATTACCTTCTTAGATACCCCGGGTCACGAGGCGTTTACGGCCATGCGGGCGCGGGGCGCTAATGCCACCGACATCGTTATTCTGGTGGTCGCTGCCGACGATGGCGTTATGCCGCAGACCAAAGAGGCCATTTCGCATGCCAAGGCCGCGGGCGTGCCGATTGTCGTGGCGCTGAATAAAATCGATAAGCCAGAGGCCAACCCCGATCGTGTCAAGAGCGAACTCGTGGCAGAAGAGGTAATTCCCGAGGAGTTCGGTGGCGAGTCGCCCTTCATTCCGGTGTCTGCAAAGACCGGGCAGGGCATTGAGATGCTGCTTGAGAATGTGCTGTTGCAGGCCGAGGTGCTCGAGCTCAAGGCGCCGGTTGCTGCCATGGCCAAGGGCCTGGTTATCGAGGCGCGGATTGATAAGGGCCGAGGCCCAGTCGCTACTGTGCTGGTGCAGTCTGGCACGCTAAAGAAAGGCGACATTATTCTTGCGGGAAGTGCCTTCGGTCGGGTGCGGGCAATGCTTAATGAAACCGGGCGACAGATTGATGATGCGGGCCCGTCTATTCCCGCCGAAATCCTGGGCCTTACCGAAGTTCCGCATGCGGGGGACGAGATGATCGTTCTGGGCGATGAGCGCAAGGCGCGCGAGATTGCCCTGTTTCGTCAGGGCAAGTTTCGTGATGTACGTCTGGCAAAGCAGCAGGCCGCCAAACTTGAGAACATGTTTGAAAACATGGGTGAGGGTGCAAAGGTCTTGTCGCTTATTGTCAAGGCCGATGTGCAGGGCTCCCAAGAGGCCATCTCGACCGCGATGCAGAAGCTCTCTACCGATGAGGTGCGGGTGAACGTGGTGCACGCGGCCGTAGGTGCCATTACCGAGTCTGATATCAACCTTGCCATAGCCTCTAAGGCTGTTGTTATTGGGTTTAATGTGCGTGCAGACCAGTCGTCTCGTAAGCTTGCCGAGGCAAACGGTATTGACCTTCGGTACTACACCATTATTTACGACGCTGTCGATGATGTGAAGAACGCCATGCAGGGCATGCTCGCGCCCGAAAGACGCGAGCAGGTGCTTGGCCTGGTCGAGATTCGGCAAGTCTTTAAGGTCTCGCGTCTGGGCAATATTGCAGGCTGTATGGTGCTCGAGGGAATTGTCCGCCGCGGAGCCCAGGTGCGCCTGCTGCGCGATAACGTCGTTATCTGGACGGGTGAGCTTGATTCGCTTAAGCGGTTTAAGGACGATGCCAAGGAAGTCAAAGAGGGCTTTGAATGCGGCCTGACCCTGAAGAACTACGATGACATTCAGGAAGGAGATCAGCTTGAAGTCTTCGAGATCCAGGAAATCGCCCGAACGCTCTAGCGCCGCGATCGGCCGCGGGTTTCGCGTGGCCGATCAGATTCAAAAAGACCTTGCTGTCTTGCTGATGACAGAGGTGAAAGATCCGCGCATTGGCATGGTGACCATCACTGAGGTTGAGGTGAGCCCAGACTATTCGCATGCCAAGGTCTTTTATTCTGTTCTGCCCGACTCGGAAGAGCAGCGGCAGCGCTCGGCGGCTGGCCTTGCCGCGAGTCGCGGATTCTTACGAGGGCGACTCGGACGACTGCTGCAGATTCACCAGACGCCCGAACTGCACTTTGTACTTGACGACTCGGTGGCACGTGGGGCGGCACTCAGCCAGCTGATAGACCATGCCGCCCGCCTGAGTGACCTCTCCGAATCTGGGCCTGACAGCGCGACTGGCCACACGGGTTCAGCCAGCCCTGATAGTCTGCCGGGCTCTGGCGTTCAAACGTCCTAGTACTGTGACCATGGCGCCCAACCCTTTTAAAAAGATGGTACGCCGTGCGGTGCATGGCGTGCTCTTGGTCGATAAGCCTGTGGGCCCTTCGTCTACCAAGGTACTGGGACGCATCAAAGGGATGTTTCGCGCCCAGAAGGCTGGGCACGGTGGAACCCTAGACCCCATGGCCAGCGGTATGCTGCCGATTCTTCTCGGAGATGCCACTAAGTTTGCGCAGGCGGGGCTCGATGCGGATAAGTCGTACCGCGCCCAGATTCGTCTGGGGCAGACCAGCGATACGGGAGATGCCGAGGGGCAGTTATCGCAGCCGCAGCCGGTGTCGTGCACACGCGAATCAGTTGAGGCCGTGCTGCATGGGTGCCTCGGCCCTCAGATACAGATTCCTCCGATGTACTCTGCCCTGAAGCATCAGGGCCGCCCCTTGTATGCCTATGCCCGCGAGGGCAGGTCGATCGCCCGCGAGGGCCGAGAGATCGTAGTCCACGAGATTAGGCTTGACGCCTGGAATAGCCCCGATCTCACGGTTACGGTGCGGTGTAGCAAGGGAACCTATATTCGTACCCTGGCTGAGACTATTGGCCAACGGCTTGGCTGCGGCGGGTATCTTACGGGGCTTCGCCGTACCGGTCTGTCAGCCTTCACGGAGGCTGATATGGTCTGCCTTGATACCCTGGATGCCTTTGCCGCCCAGCATTCCTCGCCCCAACAGGCTAACGACACAGCCCAAGAGTCGCGCAACCTGCCCGCCTTGGATAGGCTGCTGCTGCCTGTTGATGCCCTGATTGCCCACTGGCCTGAGCTCGCGCTCACAGACCAGCAGTCGCAAGATTTTCTGCACGGCAGGCGGCTGGCGTGTAGCTTGGCCATGCCGCAGCCGCCCGAAGGCCAGGCTATTCGTATTAAAGATGCACAGCAGCGTTTTCTGGGGGTGGCGCATTTTTCATTGGGAATACTGCGCCCGAAACGGCTTGTTGCCTCCGACCCTTCCGCCATTTCATCTCTTGGAGATTCTTAATATGCGCCAGCTGCGCAACATTGCCATCATTGCCCACGTTGACCACGGTAAGACCACCTTGGTTGATAAGCTCTTACAGCAGTCGGGCACCTTTCGTGCCCACCAGGCCGTCAACGAACGGGTTATGGATTCCAACGACCTTGAAAAAGAGCGCGGCATTACCATTCTTGCCAAGAACTGTGCGGTGGAGTACGAGGGTACCCATATCAACATTGTTGATACCCCCGGACACGCAGACTTTGGCGGCGAGGTGGAGCGTGTGCTCTCCATGGTCGATGGTGTATTGCTACTCGTTGATGCCGTCGAGGGCCCCATGCCACAAACGCGTTTTGTTACCCGCAAGGCGCTTGCCCAGGGGCTCAAGCCCATTGTGGTGGTCAACAAAATTGACCGTCCGGGTGCGCGCCCCGACTGGGTGGT
>Ga0194126_10001713_pt1 | contig 36448 bp, 38 predicted proteins | sample TA2KigC150mmetaG_FD_148641 | JGI IMG/M metagenome (GOLD analysis project Ga0194126, IMG submission 148641) | Freshwater microbial communities from Lake Tanganyika, Tanzania - TA2015035 Kigoma Deep Cast 150m | ecosystem: Environmental > Aquatic > Freshwater > Lake | place: Tanzania: Lake... | reverse complement strand
AAGCCAATAATGCCACCTTTGGCCGCTGAGTATGGAAAGAAATTTGGTCTAGACATTCGGCCATGAATCGATGAAATATTCACTATAGCGCCATATTCGGCCCTCCTCATTTCAGGCAAGCACAACTTGGCTAAGTACCAACTAGATTTTAGATCGAGTGCAAAAAAATCACTCCACTCCTCCTCAGCGTACTCCACCGCATCTGCATATGAATTTCTGCCGGCATTTGAGACCGCTACTGTTACTGGGCCATAGCTTGATACCAATTTATCAAAACCATTTCTAAAGGTTTCAAATTTAGAGACATCGGCATGGGCAAATTGAACCTGATGACCTTCTTTAGTTAAATTTTCAACCAGAGTATTTGCTCTAACATCATCTATGTCGACAAATGAAACCTTTGCTCCTTCCTTGACTCCACCTAAAACCAAAGCTTCACCAATGCCGGCAGCTCCACCTGTAACAAATAAATGCTCACCTTTCAATATCATGCAGATCTTGCCCCTAATCCCCCATCAACTGCCCAATCAGATCCACTAACATAGGTTGATTTATCGGAGAGTAAAAATGTAACTACTTTAGCCACCTCAAATGGTTCTCCCATTCTTCCTAATGGTTGGATTGAATTGGCTCGCTCAAGCCGACCAGATTCGCCACTTAGCCAAGTTTTTGTTAATTCAGTCAATATATATCCAGGTGAAACTGCATTGACTCTGATTTGATGCCTACCCTCATCTAATGCCAAATTTCTAGTTAATCCAAGGACGGCAGATTTAGCCGCACCATATGGGAAAAAACCTGGATAAGTTAGTCGACCATGAATTGAACAGATATTAACTATTGAACCTGCTTTTGCTTTTCGCATTGCAGGAAGTGCCAATTTGGCCGTTAACCAAACTGGTTTCATATCAATTGCAAAAAAATCATCCCACTCCTTGTCCGTCATCTTGACTGGGTCAGCATGGGAGTTAACGCCAGCATTATTAACTACGCCAGTAACCTCACCAAATCTATTGACACCTGATTCAAAAGCAGTTTTCAACTGATCAAAACTAGCCACATCAGCACTAAAGAAGGCTACGCTTTTCCCATCAGCACTTAGTTCTGAGGCCAATCTATTTCCAGCGTACTCATCGATATCAATAAAAGTCACTGAAGCAGATTCAGCAGCAGCATCTCTAACTATTGCTTCACCAATACCTTTGGCGCCGCCAGTTACAAAGATGTGCTTATTGGCTAACTTCATGTCGATAAACTACCTTACTAGCCTCATTGATTGCATTACGGAAAGCTTCTACATTTTCGTTAACTTTAGTGACCCCACCCTTTGTTACAGGACCGCCTAAACCAATTAGATCCGCACCGGCTTCAAACCACTTAGGAACCGACTCTAATGTGATGCCTGCTGTTGGGCACCAGCGATTGTTTGGAAATGGCTCACGGAGCATCTTTAGATGTCCAGGTCCCATTGTTGATGCCGGAAATAGTTTCAAAATATCTGCGCCATTCTCTTCGGCAATAGCCACCTCGGTAGGTGTACACACTCCTGGCATTGAGACGAGTCTCAATTTCTTAGTAGCAGTTATTACATCCTCATTGGTATCTGGTGAAACAATAAACTTTGCACCTACATCTTCAGCTTTCTTTACATCCTTAACAGTTCTAACAGTGCCAGCTCCAACGAGTAATCCCTTGTTTTGCAATAAGTTAGCAATGATTTCTAAGGCTCCAGGAGTAGTCAAAGTAATCTCTATCACCTTGACTCCAGATTCAACCAAAGCATCAGCTAGAGCTTGTCCTTCACTTTGTGAGTTTGCTCTAACTAAGGTCATCATTTTCTCTTGCAGCAATGTATCTAGTGTCTTCACTTTAAACTCCCTAGCCTATTTAAGACATCAGAATCAACCACACCAAATTTTCCTTTTGGTATGCCAGTCCAATCCCCAAACATACTTGCAACTGATGCACCACAGATACTCCCCTGAGTAAGTGCTTGAAATGGATTCATCCCACTTAGTAAACCGGCGATGGTGCCACCAGTAAAGGCATCTCCTGATCCAACGGGATCTACCGAAACAACCTTTGGTGGTGTGAACTGGTCAAACTCGCCATCAATTGAGTACCTTAAAACCTGGCTACCTTTGGTCATTACCGCAATTTTGCAACCTCGATTATTTGCCTCAGCAAGTACTTTCTTAGCATCGGTAAGTCCAAATACCACTTGATACTCATCTTCGCCACCAATTAGTAACTCAATATCAGTAGCTAACGGCTCTAAGACTGCTTTTGCCTCGCTCTCACTCCAGAGTTTTCGACGAATATTTAGATCAAAACTAGATTTAACCCTTCTTTCTCTTGCTCTTCCTAAGGCAAATTTGACTGTATCTGCACCAGTCTTTGAGATAGCACAGGTTATGCCGGTGGTATGAAGCCATCTGGATGATGAAATGAAAGTCTCAGGAATATCAGTTGGCTCAATAGTTGATGCAGCAGATCCTTTCCTTAGGTAACTTATTTCAACCGGGGCAGATTTTCCTGGATTTCTTACCATTGCAGCTGAAAATGAAGAGACTCGTTTAACGGCTGAGACATCCACACCCTCAGATTTAATATCGTTGATCATCACCGAACCTAATTGGTCAGTGCCGAATCTAGAGAAATATTGAGCTTTTAAACCCAGCCTTGAAATCGCAACCGCCACATTAGCTTCAGCGCCGGCTGTAACTCTCTCATAACTTTTGGCGCTCATTACAGATTCAGTATCTGCAGTAATGAATACTGATAGAACTTCACCAAATGTGAAAAGATCGAAGCTCAACTAAGCTCCAAATGTTGTTGTTTTTTTGCCACTTACTCCAGGGTTTGCAATAAAAATAAACCCTGCTTTGGGGTACTCATCTAAATCCATCGATTCCCCATGATTTCCAACAGCTGAAGTAATAATCAATTTATCTAGTTTTTCACCAGCAAAGCAACAGGATGTCACCTTTTGAACGGGTAACTTAATCTCGGCTAACTGTTTACCTGTATTGCCATCAAAACACCTCACAGCTGATCCCATCCAAAAGGCCACCCAGATATTGTCATCTGCATCAGCGCACATGCCATCGGGAAAGCCCATCCCCTCTTCAACTTGAACTAGCGTCCTTCTGTTTGAAATCTCGCCATAATGGTAATCAAACACCTCTACCTTCAAAGTTAGGGTATCGATGTAATACATCCTGGTTAGGTCATTGCTCCAATCCATACCGTTCGAGATACCAACATCACCAAACAAGCGCTTAAGTTTTGTGCCATCTTTGCTTAATCGATAAAACGCACCTTCATTACTTTGATTTTCATAAGCCATAGAACCTAGAAATAGATATCCATCTGGAGAAACTTTTGCATCATTCCATCGTAATTTATGTTTATCTGGATGGCCATCAGCATCTTGCCTACTGGAAAGCTTGGTTATTTGCCCATCAATATCCCGTAGTACTGGTCCGTTGGCAGTTCCCAAGATCTCTCCGCCCTTACTTCGCGGTATCTGAAACCCAACCGCCTCATCAGTTTGATACTCACCTATTTCACCTGTGATTAGATTTCTTGATCTGACAAATTGGCCATAAATGTCACACCACTGCACAATATTGTTTCCTGGGCCAGTTGCTGTTGGACCTTCACCTAACTGATTGCGCCGGGAGTCAAATACTTCGATTGCAACTGACATACCTACCCCTTTAGGGAGCCAGAGAGCAAGCCACGCAAGAAATATCGTCCAAGGAAAATATATACAATCAAGGTAGGCAAGGATACAAGTAACGCAGACGTCATGTTTAACCCGTAATAGACCTGATTAGTGGAGCCAGTCAAAAAGTTTAATTGGGTGGTAGCAACTGCTAACTTGGGATTACCGCCAGTCAAAAAGATCGCAAATAAGAAGTCATTCCAGGCTGAGGTGAATTGCCAGATTAGCACCACCACAAAAGCTGGAATAGACAGCGGCAAGATAATCGAACGGTAAATTCTTACCATCGAAGCTTTATCTACTCGACCTGCCTCAATTAACTCATTAGGAATCGCTTCATAGTAATTTCTAAAGATCAATGTACAGATAGGTATGCCATAGATAACATGGGCCAGTACCAATACATAAATACTCTTATTTAACCCGGAGATAGTGGCCACCCGAACTAGCGGAATCATCACCGCTTGATATGGAATAAACATGCCAAATAAAAAAAGTGTAAATATTAGATTACTACCCTTGAACTTCCACTTTGCAAATACATAACCATTTATTGATCCGACTATTGCTGAAATGATCGAGGATTGAATCACAATTACTAAGGTGCGAAGCATGGCGACACCCATGCCCGCACTTAGTCCAGGAAATGTCTTTGTATCCCCACTCCATGCTAACTTCCACGCGCTAAAATCTAATGAAGTTGGTAGTTGAAAAGCTGTAGTTAGATAAACACCCTTTACGCCCTTTAGGGAGTTCACTACCAACACGTAGATTGGCATAATTACTAAGAACCAAATAAAGATTAATGAAACATACTTAAAAACCAGCCAAAACTGATCTTTGCCAGTCAATTTGCGTTTGGATCTCTGAACTACCCGTTTCGCAATGATTAGCTCTGCGGTATGGCTCATCTAAACTCCTCATGCTTGTTCACATAGCGCAGGTATGGCAAGACTAGAACCGCCACCATGATCAATAGCACTAAGGCGATGGCTGTGCCTTTGGCGTAATCAAAATTATCAAAAGTAGCTTGCCACATGTAAACTGCCAGCGTTTGGGTGACAAATCCCTTACCATTAATACCAACAATTAGATCAAAGACCTTCATGGACATATGTCCCAAAATAATTACCACTGTCAAAAACGTGGGGGTTAGATGGGGAAATAAAACTAAGCGATAGATTTGCCACTCCGAAGCCCCATCTACTCGAGCAGCCTGGCGCATATCATCGGAAATACCACGAAAGCCCGCTAAAAATAATGCCATTACATAACCTGCCACCTGCCAAACAGCAGGGATAGCGATGGCGTACATCGCACCTGATTGCGAGGCGTACCAAGGGTTTTGTAAGAATCCTAAGCCCACCTTTTGTAAAAGCAAATTAATACCACCTGCATCCTCGCCAGTGGTGGAGTTGAGTAACCAGTTAAATACCGTTCCCATGGCGATAAATGAGATCGCCATTGGATATAGATAAAAGGAGCGGAAAAATCCCTCACCCTTTATTCCCTTCTCCAGTAGTAATGCCATGATTAATCCGGAAATCAATGCACCGAGAATAAAGACCACAGTGAACTTCACCAAATTAGTGAATGCGTGGGTGAATGTTACATCACTTAGTAAGTCAGAATAATTCTTGAAGCCAACATATTTAATTTCCTTAACACCAACTGAGTTCTTATTCGTTAGGGACATATTTAAAGTCCAAAGAATTAGGCCATAAACAAAAAAAGCCATCGCTAAAATCGATGGAATCAAAAAGGGCAATCCTCCAATCCGAGCACGTAACGGCCTGGGTTTAGATGCAACTGCGCTCTTCATTCTTCACACACCCTAATCAATAGTGGGGTAAGGCATGGTCAAACTAGGAAACAAAAACAAGTTTGGTGGGCGAAATGATTCACCCACCAAAACTTGCAACTACTTCTTTCTTAGGCCTTACCTGCATCGTAGGCAGCCTGTAGATCCTTGGCTAATCCAGCGTTATCTTTAAAACCGCCAGAGAAGTACTTACCTACAGCCGAGTTGTATGCAGCCATCAGCGCGTTGTTGCCAGTAACACCATGGACAGTTGATCCAACCAAGCGGTCGGTCTTCCATTGCTGGGCAACAGCCTTTAGATAGTCATCATACAAAGAAAGATCAGAGTCAGTACGTGCTGAGATTGATCCCTTCTTTGGATTAAATGCATCTTGTCCAGCCTTTGAACCACAAACCTTCAGCCATGCGATTGCAGCGTTGCGGTGTGGCGCACCAACTGGAAGTGTGAATGAATCTGACAACCATTGATAAACAGCAACGTTGCCATCCTTCATAGGAGCTGGAGCCCAGGTGTAATCAGTTCCTAGCTTCAAACCATCCGATTGCCACTGTGCTGATGCCCAGTCGCCCATGATGAAGAAGCCGGCTTTGCCTTGGGTTACAAGTCTTCCAGCATCTGGCCAGTCAAGGTTAGCAGCGCCCTTATTTCCATAAGAAAGAATCTTCTGGAAGTTCTTAAGTGCCTCTGCCACCTCAGGACCTGTCCATGAGGTTGATCCATTAAACAAACCGTCAAACTTATCTGGACCTAATGTGGCAAGCAGTACCCAGTCAAGTAGGTGAGCAATCGCCCAGTCACCTTTACCAGCTAATGCAATTCCATCGATACCAGATTTCTTAAACTTATCTAGTGCACCCATGAATTCATCAAGTGTCTTTGGTGCAGCGGTGACTCCTGCCTTGGCAGCAGCACCAGGATTCCACCAGAGAACATTTGCACGGTGAATATTTACTGGAACTGAGTAGATCTTGCCATCTACTGTAAGTGTCTTAATCAGATCAGATGGGAATACCTTGTCCCATCCCTCTGATTCATACAGTGATGTTAGATCCTCTAGCTTTCCAGTCTTTACATATCCATCAAGTTCCATACCAGCGTGTGCTTGGAACGAATCTGGTGGATTGTCTGCCTCAAGACGGCTAGTTAATACCGCCTTAGCATTTACACCAGCACCGCCAGCAATAGCAGCGTTAATAAACTCTGTGTCTGGATTTTGTGCTGTGAAAACGTCAATCATTCCCTGTAAGCCAGCAGCTTCGCCACCAGATGCCCACCAGGTAAAGATTTCAAACTCTGTGTCTGTCTTTGCTGCGTCATCTGATGATGAACCACACGCGCTTACCCCAAGGGCAATAGCTACTGCAGCTGCAACAAGACGAAATGAACCTTTACGCATCCATTTCTCCATTCCTTCTTGATATCTAGAGTGGTACGACGCGACCCGTCGAACCTGAGGTTAATCCTTGTGCTCCCAAGTAATTCCGTCAATGCGAACATGGCTAAACAATCGGTTAGTAAAGGTGCTTTATCCAATTGTTATAAAGCACGGATCTCATCCCTAAAGTAGGAGTTTAGAGTCTACTTGTGCAGGTAACTGACCCTCTAATCTTTACCGAGTGGGCGCTGATAAGTATGACTTGCACAACCTCTCAAGAATTTTCACCGCAGCCTTAGCTTCTGATTGTTTAGATCACATGAATCTGCGCAATCAGGTTTTAGAACCAGATATTGAAATGATTTCAGGCGATGGTGTGATGATGGGATACGCCTTTCCAGTGAGAGTCGAGGCGGTCTTTTCAGCTCCTGATGTGCCCTATGTTGGATTACTTAAGGCATTAGATGCTATTGGGCAAGATCAGGTTTATGTGACACCATCTAATCGAAATAATGGTGGAAATCATCCAGCAGCTTTTTGGGGTGAACTGCTTTCAACTGCATGTAAACATAAGGGGGTAGCAGGTGCGTTAACTGATGGTCCAGTTAGAGATACCACCAGAATGCGCGCGCTTGGTTTTAAAGTCTTTAGTGTTCAGACCTCTCCCCTTGATATTAACTCAAGATATGAGGTGGTTGAACATAATGTGCCAGCTGAGATTGATGGTGTGGTAATTAATCCCGGAGATTTGATTGTTGGCGATATTGACGGAGTAGTTATTGTGCCCAAAGATGCAATTGATGAGGTAATTGCCAGAGTTGAAGAGAAAAACTCGGGGGAAGATCTATTTAGAAAAGCGGTAAGAGATGGAATGGCGCCAAGTGAGGCCTTTGCAAAGTATGGAGTCTTATAAATGAAACCAATTGTTCAGGTATCACTTGATCTAATTGATATGGATGAAGCGCTTGCAATGGCGCATGCTGCGCTACGTGCTGGCGTTGATTGGCTAGAAGCTGGCACGCCATTTATTTTGGCAGAGGGTTTACATGGTGTGGCAGCTTTGCGAAAAGAGTTTCCAAATACTCCAGTTGTTGCAGACTTAAAAACAATGGATGGTGGCTACCTAGAGGCTAAGATGATGGCAAAAGCTGGTGCCACTCATGTGGTTGTTATGGCGAGATCTCACCCAGAAACCATCAAATGTGTTGTACAAGCAGCAAAAGATTATGGAATCACAGTTATGGGCGACAACCTTGGCTGTGAAGATATGGTCAAAGGAGCTCAACTTCTAGAAGATCTTGGTTGTCAAATGATTATTCACCATATTGGCTATGACGAACGCCGAGGAATTGCAGCAAGTGGACAACGTGCACCGAATCCTTTGGATCAACTAAAGCAAGTGGTTGATTCAGTTTCAGTTCCAGTTCAAGCAGTTGGTGGACTTTCACTTGAACAAGCAATTGCCTGTCCATCATATGGTGCACCTCTAGTTGTTATTGGTGCCCCCCTGGCAATTGATGCTGATTCATTTTCAAAAGGTGCTGGAGATGTGGAAGAGGTGTTGCGTAAAATTTGTGAAAAAGTTCATGCTTATGGTGATATTCCGATCACCCCTAGAATCATTTAGTGAGAAGGGCGATAGCTAAATATGAAATCTCTTGCGGTAGTCAATTACTCTTCAGCGCCTATGAGTGTTGAGTTGCAAGAGGTTGAGCGGCCAATTGCTGGTGATGATGATGTTATTTTGCAAGTTGAAGCTGTGAGTGTTTGTGGTAGCGATCTACACCAGTGGCATGGCACCAACTCTTGGGCGGTTAATTATCCAGTTGTGCTAGGACATGAATTTTGTGGCGTAATAGTTGAGCTTGGTAAGAATGTAGAAGCTTTGGGCAATTGGCAGGTAGGTCAAAAGGTAGTTACTGAAACTGCCGCAGTAGTTGATACAACTTCACCACTTTCTAGGGTCGGCAAATACAACTTAGATCCAGGTCGAAAGGGTTTTGGGTATGGGGTTAATGGTGGTATGACTAGATATGCCAAGGTAGCCGCTCGCCTACTTCATAAGATTCCAGAGAGTATTTCATTTGAATATGCAGCCATGACTGAGCCGTGCGCAGTTGCCTATAGCGCCACAATCGCACCTGGGTTTATTAGACCAGGTGATCGAATTGTGATTTTAGGACCCGGACCAATCGGAGTCTTATGTGCAGCTGTGGCAAAACTCGCCGGCGCTGAGGTGGCATTAGTTGGGTTAGCCAAAGATCAAAACCGATTAAACATCGCAAGAGCTTATGGATGTGAAGTAATTATTGGTGATGCTAGTGAGTGGGCAAAAAGCGTAGATGGCTTAGGCGCGGATGGCGTTGTTGATGCTGCCGGTGTTAGCGCATCACTAAAGCACGCTCTGGAAGTTGTCAGACCAGATGGCTGGATTTCCAAAGTTGGCTGGGGGCCACAACCTTTGGATTTTTCGTTAGATCCATTGGTGGCAAAGAATGTAACACTGCGTGGAACATTTTCGCACAATTGGCCAATGTGGGAGAGAGTATTGAGGTTACTTGGCAACGGAAAATTAGATTTAAGACCAGTTCTTGGTGGCGTTTTTCCGATTAAAGATTGGCGAACTGCATTTGAAAAGATGCAATCTGGTGAGATCCTTAAGTCAGTCATAAAACCTGAATGACTATGCGGCTAAAAGATAAAGTAATTGTAATTACTGGAGCAACATCTGGTATCGGCAAAGCTTTAGCCACCCGTTGCGTGTTAGAAGGTGCAAAGGTACTTATTCATGGCATAGACCAGATTGCTGGTCAAAAATTAGTAGAACATCTGGGCAAGAATGTTCATCTGTGTATATCAGATCTGAATAACCTAGATTCGCCAAAGCATATTGTGACAAGCGCCATCGAAGCCTTTGGAAAGATTGATTCAATAGTTAATAATGCAGCCGTTATTGAGCGTAATAATCTGCTAGAGGTAAGTGAAAAATCATTCTCAAAGACAATCACAATCAATCTGCAATCAGCCTTGTTCTTAATTCAAGCAGCCTTTCCTTATCTAAAACAAACTCAAGGAAATGTCCTCAATATTGGATCTATTAATGCCTATACCGGTGAAGCTTCGCTCTTGACATACAGTATTAGCAAAGCAGGTTTACAAACCATGACTAGAAACTTAGCTAATGCACATGGAGTTGATGGTATTAGGTTTAACTTAATTAATCCTGGCTGGATCTTGACTGATCGAGAGTACGCAGATCAAATAAAGAAAGGGTTACCTGAAAATTGGCCAGACAAGCTAGGTAAAGACAATATTCCATTTGGAAAGATGAGCACTCCAGAACAACTAGCCGCTGCTTGCATTTACTGGTTAGGTGATGAATCCAAACCATTTACTGGCTCAGTTGTTGACCTTGAACAATTTTCAATTATCGGCAGAAACCCAGAGAAGTAATGCCCAAATTAGCTGCGTTTCCTAAGGGGTTTATTAAGCAACTAGTCGCTGGTCAAATGAGTATTTATGAATGGATCAAGTTAGCTGATGAGTTAAGAGTTGATGGACTTGAGTTTTACAACAATTTTGCAGATGTTAAAGATTCAAGAAATTGGCCTAAGATTAAGAAAGCGGTTGAAGATGCCGGAATGGTAATTCCAATGATGTGTGCCTCACCTGATTTTACAATTCCAGATCCTAAATTGCGTCAAAATGAGGTGGAGAAAGAAATTTATGCAATTGAGATGAGTGCAGCCTTAGGTGCCAAATATTGTCGAGTACTTTCTGGTCAAAGAAGAAAAGATATATCTAGAGAAGAGGGAATGAATTATGTGGTGGAATCAATTAATGCCTGCATTCCTAGCGCCGAAAAACTTGGCATAACACTTATTATTGAAAACCACTATAAGGATGATTTTTGGACCGAACCTGAGTTTGCTCAAATGATGGATGTGTTTGTTGATTTGGTGAATCGTATTGAGTCTAAATCTTTCGGTGTTAATTACGATCCTTCAAACGTAATAGCTGCTGGAGAAGAACCACTTGAATTACTTGAGCGAGTTAAGCACAGAGTCGTAACTATGCACGCCTCAGATAGATATCTGGCCAACGGCACCGTTGAGGACTTACGAAAGGTAGAGGGTGGTAGTGCAGGCTATGTTTCCTTTTTCAAACATGGTGTGATTGGAAAGGGCCTAAATGACTATGATGCTATTTTTAGTATCCTAAAAGGTGTTGGATTTGATGGCTGGATTTCCATAGAGGATGGCGTAGATGGCATGGAACAAATGCATGAGAGCGCGGATTTCTTGCGAAAGAAGATTAGTAAGTACTGGCCTAATTACCAGCCACGATGACATTGTTTAGCGACTTACCGGCCGCTAGAAGATTGAGCTGTGACTCAATTAATCTTTTTGCCCGGCTTTCAAAGGCTGAAGTATTTCCACCAACGTGGGGAGAGATAAAGACACCTTTTGCTTTCCACAGTGGGTGATCACTAGGTAGTGGCTCTGGATCGGTAACGTCCAAAGCAGCGGAAATACGACCAGAGTTAAGTTGCGCAATTAGTGCATCAGTATCAACAATTGGACCTCGCGCTACATTCACTAGAAGAGCACCATCCTTCATTAATGCCAATCTTCGGGCGTCAAACAATTTTCTACTTTCAGGTGTTAGTGGCAAAATCAAGATAACAACATCAAGTAAAGGTAGGTGTTTATCTAGATCAGCAATTGGAATTGTGTTGTCTCGGCCACTTTGAGTAAAGGGAACAATTTCAACTGCAAAACCTGAAAGCATTTTTGCAATTGTGGTTCCAATCGAACCAAATCCAATTATCCCAATCTTTCTATCATTTATTGATTTCCTTTCAACATGCACCCAAGCAGATTTATCTTGATTGCGGACAAAATCTGGAAAGCCTCGAAGCGAGGCGATAGTTAGTCCAACTGCTAGTTCAGCCGTTGAATCATCATGGATACTTTTACCATTACATAAAGTCATACCTTCACGAACAAATTCCAAGGCATCGTCGTAACCTGCATTTGGCATTTGTAATATTTTAAGATTCGGCATTTTCCTAGTGAGCTCTAGTGCTGGCCGTCCACCCATATAGGTGGGTACGTAAAAAGTTATTTCAGATAAATCTGAAGTCTCAATTGGCGTTGTGGCTGGTGATAACCTCTTGAACTTGCTAGGAACATTTAAGTCATCCCACTGCGTCCAAATAGCATGCTCTGCCATCACTTTTTCCGATCATTTATATCAAGTGGTGTTGTTACCACCTTATTAACTAAAGTACCGATTTGATCAACCGTAATTGTAACTACATCGCCATTTACCAACGAGATCTCAAGTGGTGGAACTATTCCAGTCCCAGTTGATAACAAAACTCCAACCGGAAAATGTTGACATCTAAACAAGTAATTTATTAAATCTTCAAACGACCTACTTAATGCCTTTAGCGAGGTTTGAGCTTGCCAAACGATTGAACCATTTCGTTCTATCTTTGCTTGGATATCAAGTTTATTGTGATCAAATATCTCCCAAATCGGCCGGATCATTGGACCAATGGCATTTGAGCCATAATAAATCTTGGCCTGCGATAGGTAAAGTGGATTCTCGCCTTCAATATTTCTTGCAGTCATATCATTGCAAATACTCATACCAATTAACTCTGCAAATCTATTGACAACTATGGCAACCTCAGGCTCTGGTACTGAAGCGAGTGCATCTTCTCTAATGCCAACTTCAGCTCCATGGCCTACAGTCCTTCTTGCAGTTGCCTTAAAAAATAACTCTGGCCTATCTGCCTCATAAACTAATTGATACACATCTGGAATTCCACTCTCTTCTTTGCGAGCATCTCTAGAGCGTTGATATGTAACACCTGCCCCCCAAATTTCTGTGTCTACTGCAACCGGAGCTGATAACTCTCCATTCATTTCTTTAGAAGTTGCAGATTCATATACCTTTTTCAAATCTGTTAAACCTAATCTAAGCGCAGAAGATAACGTCCTTAATCCAGGTATTTCAAAATACTTACCATTAACTTCTTTAACCAATTGGTATCGTTCAGTTGAGGTCTTAATAACAGCTAAATGACTCATATTAGATCTCAATTCGATTTACTAATCCAGATTCTTCAAGTGCACTCCAAGTAGCATCTGGGATATCCATATCGAAATCGGCAATATTTGAACTCAATTCTTGAACACTTCTTGATCCAGTTAATACGCAAGTTACCGCAGGATGTCGATGTGGAAATTGAATTGCTGCTGCAGTCAATGGAATATGAAAGTCAGCCAGAAGATGCTTTATATCTAAGGCTCGCTTAAGAATCTCAGGTTTAACTTTTACGTAATCGTAAGTGGACTCTGGCGTTGGACTTGCTAGAACACCTGAGTTATAGACTCCTCCGACCATCACGCCGGTTTCTTTCTTTAAACACTCTTTAAAGAGTTCATCCTGTGCTGATTGATCTAGTAACGAGTATCTGCCGGCAATCAGAATGATATCTAAATCCATTTCCTTAACGGCCTTAGTTGCATATGAGCAGTAATTTAATCCAACGCCAACACCTCTAATTACGCCTTGAGAGCGAAGCTCATCCAATACTGGATAAGATTCTGCAATTGCCTTATCCAATTGATCATCGGCATCATGAATTAATGCAATATCTACTCTATCTAGATCTAGTCTTCTTAGACTTTCCTCTAGTGATTTTAAGATTCCTTGTCTTGAAAAATCAAAAACTGGAAAAATTGTAGGATCAACCCCAACAAAGGCAGCTAGGCCAGCCACTTTTCCTGCAATCTCCTCTGGTGTGAACTTTTGTAGCACTCTGCCAACTTTTGTGGAGATCACGAAGGGTTTATTTGATTTGTTTAATGCCGCTCCCATTCTCCTCTCGGCATTACCATGGCCGTATAGGGGCGCAGTATCAAAAAAATTGATTCCAGAATCAATGGCAGCCAAAATAGTTGCCTCAGCATCGGCATCAGTTACCTCGGTAAATAGCCCGCCAAGCGGGGCGCTTCCTAAAGCTAACTTCGTTACATACCGGTCTATACGGGGAATTTTCACTAACTCACTGTGTCTAGCCATCTACGCAATAGTATAGGAAAGTGTTGAGATAGTTAATGGTGCTCGACTAATGAGATGAAGGACTGAAGGCATGATGATGGAAAAGGAGTTTGCAGGTCTAACTGCGATAGTGACCGGTGCAGGCTCTGGTATTGGGTTAGAGGTTATTAAAGGATTATCTTCTCGGGGTGCAAGGGTATTTGGGCTTGATGTTTCTAAAGGCGAGATGGCTGAATATGCAACCTATATTCACTGTGATATTTCAGATACATCTTCGGTAAAAAATGCATTTGTTGAGTTTAGAGAATCCAGCGATAACTTAGATATTCTGATTAATAATGCTGGCATTGGATCATTAACAACAGTAGAGCATGAAAGTGATGAAATTTGGCAAAAAGTATTGAACACAAACGTGATTGGTACCGCCAGGGTATCTCGAGAGGCAATTGCACTGCTTAGAGAGAGTAAATCTGCTGCCATAGTAAACACTGCATCCGTTGCTGCGATTGATGGAATTCCAAATCGCGCTGCGTATAGTGCTTCAAAGGGAGCGATCTTAACTTTGACTCTAGCCATGGCCACTGATCATTTATCAGATGGCATAAGAGTTAATGCTGTTAATCCAGGAACAACCGATACCCCTTGGGTAAAGAGATTATTGGAACAATCAGATGATGCTAAAACAGCGAAGGCAGCCTTAGAAGCGCGGCAGCCAATGGGAAGACTTGTCACGCCCGCCGAAATTGCTAGTGCCATTATTTTCCTGGCAAGTCCTCTGCAAGCAGCTATCACTGGCACATCTATTAATGTTGATGGTGGCCTTCACTCATTAAGAATTCCTAAAAAATGAATCCCTTAAACAACTACAGATTTGGCTCATATGCCCTACTGCTATGGGATATATAGATCTCAGGTAGCAAACAGGAAATGAGGGTAATTAACCCACAAGCTCAGTGTTAATTACGGTTGGATCTTTAGTATCTATTGCCACATTTATTCCAAAGATTTCAAATATCTTACTTCAAGGTATGGCTAAAAAGTGGCTCTAATAATTCCTATGATTGTTTATGGCATATTGATTTAGAGTATAGCGCTTTCACAACTAAAGCTTCGTTGGAATGAAGTACCAGATATACTTCTGGAAAAGGATCGAATTGCTTGGTTAACCTTCCTTGATGCCCAACTGGATGCCTACGAGAATGATCAACTAACCTTAGATTTTGCTGATAGCCAAAAGTTTGCCAACCCTCATGATCTTAGGCAAACTCGTAATCCTGCCCGCGCTCAGCCCTTAATTGAAGCAATATCAACAATTTTGGTGAGGATTTATTGCTCAGCGATGAAGACTTCTCCCTGGTATAGGTCTAGGGTAATGGCCATGGAAATCACCAGGAACCTGCTCTTAATCCTGCATTTGATCGCTATGGCAGGAGTTCTAGGAGGCCTACTTGCCTCCCCAGCAAAGCTCAATAAAGGAGTACTTCACTCGAGCCTTCTTGCTCTAGTAACAGGGCTAGGCCTAGTAGGAATCAGATACTCCCTAGTTGATAGCTACCCAGATCAATATGAAGCAATAGATAATGTAAAGATTTGGGTAAAGAGCAATATCTTGGTGGCCATATTGATTATTGGCTACATCAATGTAAAGAAACCAAAACTACCCAAGAGCGCCTGGTTAGCAATGGTGGCGCTATCGATAAGCAATATTGCTATAGCGGTGGTTTGGTAATCCGTTAGCTCTTAATCACCGGGTCGAGGGTTCGATCCCCTCACAACCCGCTGGTTTCACGTGTGAGTTGAAGTGCTTGAAGGATTCAGAGCTACTTACCTGACTTTTCTGAGAGCAACTGTTGATCTTGTTATCAGGCAAGCAGAGTCTTTAACTTAAGAGTGGATATCTCAATCTTCAAAGTGAACTAAAGCCTTGTGAGAAAATCTTTTTGTAGTTCCCTATCCACCACTAACACACTCCCGTTTGGGAGCTCTTGCCACCCTTCTTGATCCCAACCGCTAGATGCCACAACCACCTGGCCATGACGGGTTGAGTATTTGAGATGGTAGTAATCAGGGGAGGCCTTGAATCTATCCGGGATCTTATCTTGGTTATAGATACAAGCTGCCATAAAGGTTTGATCATTAATAATCATCATATTCATGGAGGAGTATGTGCAATTATCTTTAATATAGGAAAGGCCTGCATTAATACCTTCAATAAAGCCATGCTTTTCTATTTGGGTAAGCAGATAGAGAAAGTATCGCTCTGAGTCGGTTGTGCCCTTGGCTATTTGCAGATACTTCTTATCTATTAATGGATCTAATGCTGTTGCGGGAGTAATAGAACCATTGTGAATAAAGGCTATATCTTGGTAGGTGAATGGGTGGGTGTTGTTTTCATTAACTGGCATGCCCTCTGTTGCCCAGCGAAAGTGTAATATGGCAGCATTCGATTTGCGTTTTTCTAGTTGCTCTCTAAAGTGTGAACTCTTAGTTGCAGCAACTGGCTCTTTGTAGAGATCTGCTCTTCTATTATCGGTGGTAGCAATACCCCAACCATCACAGTGATCATTGGCAAGGGATACAAACTCTTGAAAATTCTTCCCCACAGCCTCACTAAATGTAGTGGGGGTGTTCGATGAGTAGCCAAGGAGTCGACACATAGGTAAACCTTATTCTATTTTAGTCTTAAGTGATTTGAAGACAAAAAGTTAAGGGGCCAGCTTCTAGCTGCCCCCTTAACTTTTCTTGCTTATTTCTTACCCATTTGTTTACTTATGGCCTGAGATCGCATCCCTCACCCTCTACCTATCCTCACCAGCTGCTGCCTACCTAACTGGGCAGGCAATTGTGGTTGATGGGGGGAACTCAATTACGGAGGAGAGCAGTTGAATTTAGTGCGCTTGATCAACTAGAGATTGCCAAATCTTTTGGGCTAGCACTTCGAAAAAGGTCACCTCGGCCAATAACTGCACTATGGCATCTGCATCATTCTTATACCGCAGAGCGGTGGCGGCGGATTGATGCTCAAATCCGATAGTAACCACCTTTGCCTCTCGCTGCCTAGTCCAGTTGAAGAATTGATCTTCCCAAACAGAGCCAGGAAATAGAACTGCTCGATAATCTAATGTTTTAGTAAGGTAGACATCAACATGAGCCCAATCGCCAGTTTCACATGCGAATGCTGGCAGTCTTGGGCACTCGCGCATCATTAACGCACTTTGCTGGGCACTGCAAATTCGATCACTAGGAGCAATAAAAAAAGTACCAAAAGGTGAGGAAATATGCTCGACTAATTGTGGTAGCCACTGCTCTTTGCGATCATAGATATCAGAGATCGCCTCTGCTGCTAGCAAAAAAGAGCGTTCAAGATTACTTATATAACCCAATTGCTCACATAATCTAAGTAGCGCCATATGGGTGGCTAAATAGGTTAAGGAAGCGACTTCACCACGCTCTATTCCAGCTTGCATTGCTACCGAATCTTTTGGTCTCTTTAGCGAATTTGTCAGCCATATCTTAGATCTAAATCCAGTTGCATTATCAAAAGCAGTTTCTGTTTCAATGGAGCTACCAGTCGCCGAGATCGCAATTAGTGTTTTATCGTCTGAAGATTTAGGTGGAAATGGATTACTAGCTAATGAAAAAATTGAATTATGACCTAAATTTTGTAATCGATTTACAATGGCTTGTGCAGCATAAGATGAGGAACCCATGCCGATAAATACTAACGATTGGCCAGATAAATCTGGCCAATCAAACTCTTTCGTTGCAAGAAGATAAGTTAATTCAGCTTTTCTAGCTAAGTCCTCGCCAAACTTAATTGGATCCATAGCCCAACTCTTGCATATAGCCGATCGCAAATTCGGGTGCATAACGCCAATAATTCAAAAATTTGTTGGCATACTCTAACTCTCTGTCTTCAAGTACCCGCATTTTTTGCTGTAATTGGCTTAGATCAAATCTTTTCCCTCCAAAATAAGCTGCCAAAAATTTATCTTGCGTAGCGATTATCCATTCCTTGATCATGGTGGTATTTGAGCCATATTTGATTGCTACCGCCCCGACATGAAAAAATGAGACACACATGCTGGCGATATCTCGTAATTGGTCCAGTTCATCATCAATGATGCCTAACGGATCGCCCTCAAAATCAATTACCCAAAGCATGTCGGAATCATCTGTTTTTAGAATTTGACCTACATGAAGATCTCCATGTGTTAAACCATCTAGAGATTCATGCATCTGCTTGGTAAGAAGTGCCAAATTCTCTACCCACCTGCCCGCATCACCATCTTTTGCCAGGTCCACACACCATTTCCAACCATCTTGCGCACCTGGAATATACTTATTTACGCTGGCAATTAATCTCGTATCCCAGTAAATATTTCCTAATAACTTAGGTAGGTAGGTAAAACCATTTCTACTAAGTAACTCCTGCTTTCTAGCATCCACCGATTCTTTGGCTACTAATTGCCACTTAACTATGACCTGATCATCAACTACAATTGATTGATTACTTTGTTCGGCCGTAATCATTCGCTCCTTTTTATAATCGCCGGCTTGAAAGGTAGAGGATAGGCCAGCTGGGAGGGGATTACTAAGTAATTTGGCGCTTACTCCATCTGCCGCTTGGGCTCGTTGATAATCTAAACCTTTGACATATGGAGCAATAAAAAATTGTTCATCCGATTCAAAAATCAGTACACCAGAGGCGTCATCAATCTTGAAATCAAAGACCTGATTTGAGTCGCATTTAATCAAATCTTGACGAGTAGGGGGTAGAAGTTGTTTGCACGCAGCAGCTGTCAGGTGCATATTTAGGATTTATATTTATTTGCTACTTTTTCAATCACGGCTGCTGCTACCCCTAAGCCATCCCGGCTTTGAATAAGTTTGGCATTTTCTTGCATCTTTTTATGCAAAGCTAGATCTGTTAGTAGTGCTGACATGGCCGAGTGCATTTGATCATCGGTAAAGCTGTAAGTAGCAAGTCTGATACCAAAGCCCAGTTCATGCATCCGTTGCGCGTTGTCATATTGGTCCCAAAATAATGGTAATAAAATCATCGGTTTACCAAAGTGTAAGGCTTCGGTAGTGGTGTTATTACCACCATGGGTAATTACTAAATCTACCTGTGGGATGATTTTTGTTTGGGGTAGGAATTGTGAGCCCACCATATTTGCTGGCAGATTAATTTGCTCATGCTGTGGGCCCATACTTACGATATAGCGGTGTTTAGTTCTACCTAAGACCTCCGTAAGTCGGTTCATTAATCCCACATCAGCTGAACCCAATGAACCTAAGGAGAGGTAAATCAATCTAGCGTCATTAGGGCGATTTACGACCGTACTTGGAATCTCATACTTACCATCAGTCTCGCGCACGCTGGAATCCATTCGGATCCAAGATGAAGCTAGAGGTCGCTCTTTAACGTAATCGGCAACTTCGGGAAAGAGGTAGAGATTTGCATCTCTGGATTCATGAACAAATTCCAACTCAGCAAGGGCTGGTGCTCCTTGGCCCTGTACCCAAGTGTTGAAATCCTGCCACATCTGATAATGAGTACGTTTATACTCGTCTCTAAACTCCTGCCAATTATTTCGATCGTTGGCAGCGTATCCAGAAAAAGTTGGGGCAACATTCTCACCCTTCATCTCAAGCGGATTACAGGAGACGATGCGAATAAATGGTTTTCCGGCGGTTAATAGCGCTGGAAATGCCACCACATTATCCTCCACAATTACATCGGGATTTACTCGACTAATGATCTGTTGTAATTGCGGTTGACAGTAGATGGCACCATCAATTAACGCCTGCCAGGTTGGTTTAATAAAGGTTTCTAATTGGACAATAGTTGGCTTTCTAAACTCTGGTGAGGTATTGCGAATAAAATCGGTCCAGAACTGTCCCGGATCGGCGTTAGTATCAGCTGGTGCTGGTGGGGCTAGATCTACCAAATCCTCCTCAAAGCCAAGTGCGGTTAATTTGCCAGCCCAAGATGCCTCGGCAGCAAATACCACCCGATGACCTGCTTTGAGCAATCGGTAGCCAATTCCAATGCATTGATTAGTTGGTCCGTAAGCAGATTCAGGCATGAAAAGAATGGTGAATCTTTGCCCAGCCATGGCTTTATCAAACACCATCCTAGTGAAGATGTAAATATTTAACCGGCCAAAAGTTAAAACCTCTGGATGGATAGCAAATACTTCTCTATTATAAGGGTAACTCACCCCCAAATTTTGGGGGGATAATTTAGGAGAACTTTATGAGAATGACACGAAAGGTAACAGTAAGTAGTTTTGCGGCACTATTACTTTTTGGATTATCTGCTTGTAGCGGCTCTGATTCTGACTCCTCTGCTCTAGATCCTAATGCTGATCTGTCAAAGCAAACACTTACGGTTAGTATTTGGGCAGCTTACTACCCGGAGGATATTGCAGCTAAGTTTGAAGAAAAGTATGGCACTAAGGTGACCATTACTAACCACGCCACCAATGAAGAGGTGATGGCTAAATTAACTGCCGGTGGTGATTCTGGAATCGATGTGGCATTTGTCTCTGGTCAATTTGCCCAGGCACTGGCAGCCCAAGGCTTATTAGAAAACTTAGATAAATCTTTGATTCCAAACTCAAGTAACTTAATTAAAGAGGCGGAGCAGCTCTCCTACGATCAAGGCGCTAAGTACTCACTTCCTTACGCTTGGGGAACCACAGGTATCTGCTATCGATCAGACTTAATGAAGGGTGATGAGCCAACTAGTTGGAATGATCTACTCACCCCTAAACCAAAATATAAAGGTAAGATCACCATGCTCGCTACTGAGCGCTGGTTAATGTTGCCAGCTCAGAAAGCACTGGGTTACTCCGCCAATACTCAAGATGAGACCGAGATGGGTAAGGTGAAGGATCTATTAATCAAAGCTAAAGCGAACCTGCTAGCTTATGATGACACCACATTTTACGAGAGATTAGTCTCTGGGGAAGCGGTAATGGTTGAAGCCTGGGATGGCTGGTGCAACTATGGCATTGCCAAAAATAAGAATATTAAGTTCATAGTGCCCAAGGAGGGCTCAGATCTTTGGGCCGACACCATGGTGGTACTAAAGACATCTAAGAATAAAGAGGCAGCTCATGCCTTCCTGAATTACATCTATGATGTAGATGTACACTCTTGGGTAGTCGATAATATTCTTTATAAGGTGCCTAACAAAGCTGCTATGGCAAAATCATTGCCAGCATTAGTAGGCGATTTCCCAAATATGGGCATCTCGCCAGCTGAGTTACTTCAGCAAGAGGGGTTAGTAGATTTGGGCAAGGCCTCATCTCTATATACCCGAATAGCAACAGAAGTCACCTCTAAGTAATTTAAGTAAGTTACTTAGCAGATGGCGCAGGCGCTAGTAAAGACAGAGCGCGACGCGAATCAGCGTCGCGCTCTTATTTCTCGCTCCATCTTCTTGATCCCCGGCCTGGCCTACATCACTATCTTCATGTTGGTTCCCCTTGGTTTTATTTTCTTCTACACCTTCTTAACCCGTGGCACCTACGGCGGGGTGGAGTACATATTTACCTTAGAAAATTACACCCGGGCGTTAGATTCACTTTATGTAGGGATTTTGATGGAATCAATAATGATTGCAGCGGCCGCAACCCTGTTAGCATTTTTGATTGGCTTTCCTACCGCCTATGCCATTACTAAGCTACCAAGTAATTGGCAAAATGTCTTTTTACTTTTGATTGTGCTGCCATTTTGGACTAATTTTTTGATCCGCACCTACGCCTGGATTGTGCTACTGAACACCCAAGGTTTCCTCAATAAGGGCTTAATTAATACGGGTTTAATCAACCAACCGCTGGAGTTTTTATATAAGCCAGGGGCAGTTATTTTAGGTCTGCTATATGCATTCCTGCCGCTGATGATATTGCCGATCTACTCTGCTCTGGTACGAATTGATCCAGCTATGAAAGAGGCGGCGATTAATCTAGGCGCAAGCCCATCCCAAGCATTTCGGCAGATTACCTTGCCACTTGCCTTACCTGGGGTCTTGGTGGGTGCCATATTTGTCTTTGTGCCGAGTATTGGAAATTTTATTGTGCCAGAGCTACTAGGTGGTGGCAAAACTGTGATGGTAGGAAATCTAATTCGAGATCAATTTTTAAAGGCGCGGGATTGGCCATTTGGATCGGTTCTAGCGATCTCGATGGTGGTTATGTTACTAATTCTCTTTTTTCTGCAGGCGCGGGTAAATAAAGCGGTGTTAGGTGAAAAAAGTGGGTAGTAAATTAGGCTGGCTGAAGTTGCCACTATATGGCGCACTGCTATTTCTATATCTACCAATTGCAGTTCTGATCTTTATGTCCTTTAATGAATCAGATGCCCCTTTTACCTGGACCGGCTTTAGCACTAGGTGGTATGGCGAATTAATCTCAAGCCCTGAGATCTTAACCGGCTTCAGAAACACCTTAATTGTGGCGATCGCTGCCACCATTATTGCTGTAGTACTTGGCACCTTATTAGCGGTGGGATTAGCGCGGTATCAAAGATCAGCTGCCTTGGAGGCGATTGCACTTACCCCAGCAATCTTTCCAGATTTGGCCTTAGCGATTGGCCTATTAACATTATTTACCAATCTTAATTACGCACTGGGACTAGATTCAGTGATTATTAGTCATGCGCTATTTTGCGCCGCCTTTGTCACCGCAATCGTTCGGGGACGACTACACCAAATAGATTCATCGCTCGAGCAGGCGGCGGCCGATCTAGGTGATACCGCAGTTGGCGCCTTCTTTCGCATTACCCTACCTAGTATCAAACCTGCATTAATTGCCGGCGCCCTTCTCTCATTTACCTTATCGCTAGATGAGTTTGTAATTGCCTTCTTTACCAACGGTCCAAGCACACCAACGTTACCAATTGTTATCTACTCTATGGTCCGCTTTGGCGTCTCACCTGAGATCAACGCACTTGCCACATTAGTCCTACTAACTAGCGCGTTGATTATCATTATTGCCCAACGTAATCTAAAGGTGAAAGATCAAATATGAGCGCCTTCTTAAGTATTGAAAATCTCTCCAAAAATTATGGGCAGCAGATAGCAATAAAAAATCTCTCATTGGAGATTGCCGAAAATGAGTTCTTCGCTCTCCTTGGGCCATCAGGTTGTGGCAAAACCACTTTACTGCGCGCACTTGCTGGCCTTGAGTCAGTTGATGCAGGAGAGATTAGATTACAAAATCAAGATCTCTTATCACTACCTGCTAATAAACGGCCAGTTAATCTAATGTTTCAATCTTACGCACTCTTTCCCCACCTAACTGTCTATGAGAATGTGGCCTACGGCTTGCGCAGAGAGGGATTACCTAAGGATGAGATAGCTGAGCGAACTAGTAAGGTATTAAGGACAGTGTCGCTACTTGATCAAAAAAATCGCAGTCCATCTCAACTCTCTGGTGGCCAGAAGCAACGGGTGGCGCTCGCTAGAGCGATAGTGAAGCGACCAAAGATCCTATTATTGGATGAGCCTTTATCTGCGCTAGATAAAAAGGTGAGATCCGAGATGCAACTTGAGCTTAAGCGATTACAACATGAGGCGGGGATAACATTTATTCTAGTAACCCATGATCAAGAGGAGGCGATGTCAATTGCAGATCGCATCGCACTTATGGATCAAGGTGAGGTAATCCAGGTGGCAACACCAGTTGAGATGTATCGCGCACCAAAAACTAAATTTGTGGCAGATTTTATTGGTGAAAATAATCTACTCACTGGGCAAATTACTACTAGCTCCTTCATGGTGGCTGGTAAATCACTACCAATTGCCAACACGCAATTGCCAAGTGGTAGTAATGCGGTCTTGGTCTTACGGCCCGAGCAGATAACTTTGGGGGTTAGCGGATTTGTCGCTGGTAAATTAATTAGCTCTAACTTCTACGGTGGCTCTACTCTGTTATTTATTGATTGTGGCTTTGATCAACTAATAAAGGTCACCTGTGTATTAGATCAGGTACCAGTAGTTGGTACTACCTGTCACCTCAGTTGGAACCCGGCTGATGCAACCCTGCTTTCAGATGGCTAGGGCAGTAATAGCCATCATGCACAACTCTGCCTTGCTTGCCTCTTCTACCTGTTCTTTACCAACACAAAAAGCAATGCAGCGGCACAGGCATCGCTTACAAGATATCTGGTTGAAAAATTATCACTGCCATCTATGACGATGTCATAGTTTCTCATTGTCTCAATACCGCTTACTTCTGATAATCGTTCTGAATAGAGATTCGCTTGCACTGCCGAACTTAGTCGGGACACATAATTAGCGGCGTTCACGGTTATTAATTCGCCAATGGATGACTCGGTGTGAATCATCTGTCTTTGTAAATTAGTAATATCTACCCTTTCATAATCAACTATTCTTATAGTTCCTATTCCCACTGCTGCGAGATAACTAATAACCGGCAACCCAAGTCCGCCGGCCCCGACACGCAACACTCTGGCGCTACGGAGTTTGTTTTGTCCAGATACCCCTACTTCGGCTGAGAGTTCATGCCGCGAGTAACGCGACAGGGTAGGGTTCACCTTTAGGAGTTAAGTAGGAAAGGCCAACAATTATCAATGTGATCTTAGGGGTGATGCATAGGCGCAGACCGAGTGACTACATGTTGAATGGCGATCGAAAACTTTGGGGATTGATTCTTGGCTCGGTGGCTCTGATTACCGGTGGCCTTGCGAGCGCCGCAACCCCCGAAATAGGTGAAGATTATTCTCATGCTCGGTGAGTCAGACCCAAGAACTGAGCAACTCACTGAAAAGGCTATTAAGAATGCGCGATCGCTAATTGACTCATCTGAGAAGTTGCGGGGCTTTCGTGACAGCTCCAGTAGGAAAAGGATCGCGCGTCTATTCAAAGATCCAGAAGCTATCGAAGCGACCATGACTCTAACTGACGAGGTTATGCGAATTGGCTCTGCGAGAGCAGCAACAAGGTTGCTGCGACGAGCCGCAGCCAAGGCTTCGATTCGTGGCCTCGGCCTGACTAATTCAATCGGCCTCAGATTTTTAGCGCTCCTTTCTGGACTCTTTCCAAAACTAATTGTGAAAATTGTTCATTGGCGAGTGCGCTCTTATTCAAAAGACTTGATTCTCGATTCCCGTGAAGAGAAGTTGCGAAAACATATTGCTAAACGCCAGGATGATGGAGTTTCGCTCAACATAAATGTCATCGGCGAGGCCGTGCTGGGTCATCAAGAAGCAGAGGATCGGTTCCACTCCATAGTTGAAATGATTAAACGACCTGAAGTTGGTTATATCTCAGTTAAATTATCTGCAATCGTCGCCCAGCTAATCACGGTGGACGTCGTTGGCTCAAAAGAACGCGCGACAACGCGCCTTCGAAAGCTTTATCGAATCGCAAACGAACACAATGTCTTCGTCAATCTTGACATGGAAGAATACCGCGATCTCGCCATGACAGTTGCCGCTTTTATGTCGGTGCTTGATGAAGAGGAGTTCACAACGACAAATGCTGGAATCGTGCTCCAAGCCTACCTACCTGAGTCGCATGATGTTTTTGATGAGCTTGCCGAATGGTCGCGCGAGCGCTACAAGAGATATAGATCGCACATAAAAATTCGTCTTGTTAAAGGCGCCAACCTAGCTATGGAGCATGCCGAAGCGCAACTTCACGGACTATCCCCTGCGCCTTATCGAAGCAAGGCCGATGTTGATGCCTCCTATCTTCGACTCGTCGATGTTGCTCTACGAAAGGAGAATGCCAAGGCTGTTCGTATCGGAATCGCATCACACAATCTCTTCCATCTCTCATGGGCCCTCGCGCTGGCTGAAGATCGCGGGATTCTCGTCCAGATGGATGTCGAAATGCTGGAAGGAATGGCAAACGCAGAGGTCTTATCACTGGCGAAGTCAGGCCATCCGGTCCTGCTCTACGCACCAGTCACAAAACCAGATGATTTCGCAGCGGCAGTCGCATATCTAGTTCGCCGTCTTGATGAGAACACTTCTCCGGAGAACTATCTGTGCGCTGCCTTTGAGATAAATGCCAATCAAGAAATTTTCAGTGATCAAGAGTCGCGTTTCCGCAAAGCACTAGATGATCGTTTCACAATTAGCACCAAATCATTGCGCCACATAAGATCAAAACATTCTGAGGCCGAAAAGTTTGAAAACCACAATGAAGCCGATCCAACCGACCCCAAGTTTCTTCCTAAATTATCAATTGCGCTGAAACGCCTTAGATCGGTAAAGGACTGGGAAATTCCGGCTGTAATTGCTGGCCGCGAAGTAGCCGATAAATTGGAAGAAGGACGCGACCCCTCGGATGGAGATCGAGTTTGGTATCACTACGCTGTTGGCAAAAAGAAGCTAGTCGACTCTGCAATCAAGGCTGCTAAATCTGCCCAAGATCGTTGGAGCTCTCTCACTATCGCAGAACGCGGTCAAATCCTAAGAGCGGCAGCAAGAGTGATGGAGGAGCGCCAAGTCGAAACCATCGCGGTAATGATGCGTGATGCTGGGAAAACTGTCGCCGAAGCTGTACCCGAAATAAGTGAAGCTATTGATTTCGCAAATTTCTATTCGCTCTCTGCGCGAGATTTCGGTCTGTCTAAGCCACTTGGAACAGTCCTTGTAGTTCCACCATGGAATTTCCCATATGCAATTCCGATGGGCGGTGTATGTGCGGCTCTTGCAGCTGGAAACGCAGTTATCTTGAAGCCAGCCCCTGAATCCGTGGCAACTGCCTTTGAAGTTGCAAGCCATCTATGGGAGGGCGGAGTGCCAGAAGACGTTCTGCATTTCCTTCCGATGCGAGACGACGAAACCGGTAGATATCTTGTAACCCATGAAGGCATTAATGGAGTAATTCTTACCGGATCTTTCGAAACGGCGAAACTATTCACGAGTTGGCGCCCAGAGATGAATATTCTCGCTGAAACTAGCGGCAAGAATGCAACTCTGATCTCGGCATGTGCCGATATCGATTCTGCCGTGAGAGATCTAGTTCAATCCGCTTTTGGTCATGCTGGTCAAAAATGTTCAGCGTCATCAGTTGCAATCGTTGAATCATCAATCTATGGAAATCCGGCTTTCATGCGCCAACTAAAGGATGCTGTCACTTCTCTCGAGGTGGGAGCTGGATGGAATCTAGGCACCGCCGTGGGCCCTGTGATCCGCACTCCAGAAACCGCTCTCCGCAGAGCGCTTACAACTCTCGATGAAGGCGAAGAGTGGTTAGTTGAACCGAAACAAATTGATGAATCTGGATTGCTATGGCAGCCCGGAGTAAGGATCGGTGTTCAAGCCGGTTCTTGGTCCCACCGCAATGAATGGTTTGGACCGGCGCTTGCAATCATTGAAGCCCCGGATTTTCAAACTGCAATCAAGTGGCAGAATGAAACCGACTTTGGATTAACAGCAGGGATTCAATCACTAGATCAATTTGAGTGCGAAGAATGGATTGAAAGCATTCAAGCCGGGAATCTCTACGTCAATCGAGGTACAACAGGCGCAATTGTTAACCGCCAACCCTTCGGCGGCTGGAAACGCTCCTCAGTTGGACCAAACGCAAAAGCCGGTGGCTGGAATTACGTCAACTCTCTGCGAGTTTGGCCTCGAGTCACAGAGATGAACTCGGCTAAATTCGGCGTAGATAAATGGTGGTCCACAGTCGGTTCCAAGGCGATTGATCATTCGAACCTAAATGTTGAAAAGAACTATCACCGCTACCGACGATATTCGAAACCAATCTTGGTATTTGTCGATGGAACGACTACACAGCCCGAACTAGAGTTGGTTAACTACATCATGAATGTCGCGACAGTAGATGCCGTAATATCGGGCAATCCCAATTCAGTTTCAGGGGATTATGCGAAAGTTCGCTGGTTAGCTGCATCAAATCCACCTAGATACGAATTACTTTCTCGTGGAATCTCAGTTGATCATCGCCCGATTGCACAGCGCGGCGATATTGAAACTCCAAGATGGCTACTTGAACAATCCGTCTCCGTAACTCATCATCGCTACGGAAACGTCAATGGCGGTCCAAAACCCCATGTCTTAGGCCTCTCAGACGCGCATCCAAAGAATTAGGGTTGCGATCCAATTCTCGTCATAGTGTGCCCGCTCCTCGGGTTGTTTGCTCAAATGGTAGGGCAGGTAACTCCTAATCACCGGGCCGGGGGTTCGATCCCCTCACAACCCACCAGGAAAAGTGCTGGTGGAGGCTGTTTTTTGTATCTACACAGTCATTCTGTTTGAAACTGAAACCACATTTGTCCGTTCTTTCCCCGTTCCGATGAAAATTCTTTCGCCTAAACGGTCTATAAAGGATTCAATGATCTTTATGGGTCATCATCAAGGAACAAGGGATTCTGTTCTTACATAGACCGATCAAAGGGCCGTTGCTAAGTCATACTCTTTGGAAATACCTTGAAGTATTGGTAGATCAGCGAAAATTCCTAGATCTCTGAATACTGATCGAAGACAAATGTAGACATTCTTTTTCACATTATGGCTACGCATTTGATCTACTTTGTTGAAGATCAAGGCACAGTTGAGATCTGAGATCTCCATATACCAAATGCCGAGCGACTTAACGATCTTGATGTAAGACTGTCTAGTTCCATATTTCAGTGAGCGATTGTTAATAACATCTGAAGCATATTCAGAAACCCCAAATTTAATACGGGGGCATCCTAATCGATAAGTACCAATTTGTCGCCAATCTTAATTTTACTTGTAGCAAAGTACCCTTTCGGCACCTCAAGAGCGTATTTGATTTGTTTACTTTTACTTTCTACTGTTTTCAATGATCTAGCTTTAAGATTTACAATCTGAGTTATTATATTTTTCTTATCAACGAATGCAATTGAAAGATCACGATTAGTGTCCTTCATCCAAAAAATAACTTGTTGAGGAGTATCAAATACAAAAAGCATAAAATATTTTTTAGAGGTTTCCGCCCTTGAGGACAGACCCTTAATACGCTGCGCCTCAGTAGCGGCTACCTCTACTTTGATGACCTTGCCGGCAATCTCTACCCTGGCCTCGCCAAAAGCGGCAGCAACGCTAGGTTGCAACGGATAAAAAAGAAGCATGAAAATAACGGGCAACACGGAAGACTTTCTGCAAACCCCTGTAGACAACCTCATTCAAAGGAGTACTCTAAAGGAGGAAGGAGACCTAGGTCACTTAGGTCGACAAACAATCGACCGGACACCACGATGATCCTTATGAGGAGAAAATTGAGATTATTTGCAACGGGCTCGATTGGCGCAGTTGTCCTAATGCTCGCCACCCCAGAATCATCATTCGCGCAGACCGGCCAACAGAATCAACCGGGACAGCAAAACCGACCCGGCCAAACTGGACAGGGGCAACCCGGCCAACCTGGTCAACCCGGAGGCCAACCTGGGCAACCTGGAGGCCAAACTGGAAAGGGGCAATCCGGCCAACCTGGGCAACCTGGAGGCCAAACTGGAAAGGGGCAATCCGGCCAACCTGGGCAACCTGGAGGCCAAACTGGAAAGGGGCAATCCGGCGGTGGAGGACAAAAACCTTAGAGGGAATCACAAAGATATTCTGCGGTTTTGAGCTGAGTTCAACGAAACAACAAAACAGCTTTGGTGAGAAAAGATTGAAAAGATTCAGGTGCTCATCTCTCATTGTCCATCATCGGTTTTTACCTGTGTTCTCTGTTGACTTAACTTGTATCAATTTCGACTTATTACTATCGACTGGATTTACCAAGATATCAACCTCAGGGGCATTTGGAGTAGCTAGGGACGCGAGGACGCGACGAGAGTAAAGTCTTGACAAACTAAATGCTCTCCTGTGGCTCCAATAAAGTTCTTATCGGAGCGCTTCTTTGTGATTGGCCTTCTCACTCCTTCGCCTTACTCAAATTCTCTTCTACCGTGAAGGTACACGGCGCTGGCGCCACCAGGCATTGGTGCACTTTTTTGAGCACAAATTGACTTGTTTTACTTGTGAGCGTCCTTGTATCTCCTAGTGACCGCAGAACCATTTCCCATTCGAGGCAGTAGCGCCTAGCCTGACCGCGTGAGAGTTCGGCGAATGATCCCCACCTTCTTAGCCGTTTTGCTTATCTTGTCTCAAACCCCATCGCAATCTGCAACACCCCCTAAAGCTGGCGCGGCCTGCACGAAGGCGGGGATCGCCAAGACCTACCAGGGCAAGAAGTACACATGCGTCAAGAGAGGCAAGAAACTAGCTTGGAGCAAAGGCGTTGCTGTTGCTATAGCTCAACCCACGCCAACGCCTGCTCCAACACCGATCAATCCCAAAGGCAAGATCTATTCAGCACAGATGGTAAAAGCTCATCTGCCTGTTGCACCAACCAATGGTTACGATGATTACCGATGCTTCCTTCTAGATCCTAAGGTGACTGAAGATTCGATAATCCAATCCATAGAATTCATTCCACAACAGAAAAACTTCGTGCATCATGCAATCATCTTTAGAGTCTCAGAAGTGAATCTTGCTGAGGCAAAGTCGCGCGATAGCTCTGGAATTGGATGGCCCTGCTTCGGTGGCACGGGCCTCGGCGGAATGTTCACCTCGTTCATTAGCTCTCCATGGATCAGTGCTTGGGCGCCAGGTCGTGGAAAAGAATTACCACCTGCCGGCTATGGAATACCTTTCAAAAAAGACGAACAATTTGTGCTTCAGGTCCATTACAACTTGCTCGCAGCTACCGGCGGGAAAATAGAGGCAGACCAATCAAAAGTCGTTATTGAAGCGGTGCCGATCGCAGAAGCCAATGTCAAACCTTTGAACATCGAGCTCTTTGCCGCACCTGTCGAATTAGCCTGCCCCGAGGGGATAACTGGCCCGCTCTGTAATCGCGCCGAAGCGGTGAAAGATCTATCTAAACGAACAAAAGGCAGCGCAGAACTAGAGTTACTTGGTATTGCGGCAATATGTGGAAAGGATCCTTTCTTTCCTCAGCCGGATGTCGTAAGCAAGTGCGAGCAGAGAGTCAGATCCAACTACACAATCGTGACCGCTGCTCCTCATATGCATCTCTTGGGCCGCAAGCTCAAGATGACCCTCAATCCCGGGACGGCACGAGAGCAGACCATCATCGATGTCGAAAAGTACGATTTTGATGATCAATCACCTATTCCACTGAAAACCCCACTTGAAGTTAAGGCCGGAGATGTAATCCGAATTGAGTGCACCCACGATCCCAAAGTTCGTCAGCTCATACCCTCGTTAAAAAACCTCCCACCGCGCTATGTGACATGGGGTGAGGGGTCTTCTGATGAAATGTGCCTTGGAGTTCTCTCGGTAGCAAGATCGTGAGGTACTCTCGAATAAGACCAGGCTACGGTGCGCTCGAAACAGTGGCTTGGTTGTGCTGGAGAGAGATCTTCTGCTATCTCTTAATCACCGGATCGTAGTTTCAATCCCTACGCAACCCACTTTAGGATCATTATTTTGCGCGGGAAAATAGCGATCTGCGATTTGGTTGATGAGGTTCGGTGGAAATGACTAGCAATAGGCTCTTGGCAGGGCGCTCGCAGTCTGCAAATATTTGGTTATGTCAGGCACAGCCCAAACAATTCGGAGACAGATGCGTTCGATGGCAAACGCTAGGCTAGCCAAGAAATATCTCACTTTCTATAGAACGCAACCTGGGGGCTATGGCGCAGGGGATCGATTCCTCGGTGTTCGAGTGCCTGTTTCAAGAAAGATAGCTGCAGAAAATGTGAGTTTGCCTCTAGATCAACTTCGTAAACTAGCAGAGAGTCGATTCCACGAAGAGAGGTTTGTCGCCCTGGTTATTTTGGTATTGCAGTTCAATACTGCCAAAAAGGAGGAAGAGCGAAAGAGACTTTTCGATGCGTACGTGCAGATGGTGAGGAGTGGAAAGGTAGTCAATAACTGGGATCTTGTTGATGCATCCGCGCCCTATATGGGCGCATACCTGATCGGGGATCCCAAGTCGCGGGAGTTCTTGCTCAAGTTGGTGCAATCAAGAAATCTTTGGACTCAGAGAGTTGCTATATTGATGACTTTTTCATTCATCCGGAATGGGGATAATAGGCCCACGCTGTTGTTGGCCAAGCGCCTCTTGAGCCATCCTCATGATCTCATACACAAGGCCTCCGGTTGGATGCTGAGGGAAGTGGGCAAGAACAGTTTAAGCGACTTGCGGAAATTCTTGACTAAGCACAGTGCTCGAATGCCAAGAACTATGCTCAGGTATTCGATCGAAAAGATGCAAAAACGCGAGCGACAGAAGTGGTTAAGTACTGTCGCCCGACAGAAGGCCTGATACTGAGCCGAGCTAAAAGAGAAGAGTCGGCCCCGTAAGCCGGAAAAACTTTCTTCAGTCAAGCTTGAATGATGGATATTCATCGGTTACCAATACAAAGGCATAACCGAACACTCGATTCCAATACTTGATTGTGCCTAATGCGATGTTCCCGGCCCAATCTGGATACCTGCCAGACACTGCCGTGATGATCCAAGCGAAGAATGTGGTGAAGATTGTTAGAACGACATAGATCGCCCCGACGATGTAGAGAGGTATCGCCAACAACCACTTAAAAAGTGGGAGCCAACGGTCTAGTCGCTTACCACCCTCAACATCGGGGAGAATGACTGAAACTTTAGGATTCCGTTCAAAACTTGGATAGTCATCGGTCAACAGAAGCAGATATGCGACAAACCTAGTTTCGAATTCAAGGATTGCATGGTTGAAACTTAACAACCAACTTGGATAAACATGGCGAACCACCAATGCCGCGGCGACGGGAAGCGTAAATACCAATAAATTCAAGGTTGAAGCCTCTTCGGCGGCCTCTGTGAAGAGCCATAGAAATATGACGACTGGTATCGATAAGAATATACGGAAAAGAACGGTAGCCTTATTGCGATTCTCGTGGCTTATCTCAATGTTTGTTTCAATCTGATTGGCCACACGTGAATTGTAGTGGAATCAATCTTGCTAATCCCTAGAACAAGCCGATGAATCCTTATCGATCTACTAGGGTCTCTTCTTACTCTCTACATAGAAGTGTCCTTGCTCCCAGTCACTCCCCCAAAGACCACTCATATCCCCTCTCAAGCTTTACTACTTGGATCTCATACCAGCTATAGAAGAGCCCTCTTCCTAGCTCTTGGGCCTCTAGATGTTCGGGGTTCTCTCGCCAGGCTTTGATTGCTTCCAGGCTTTCAAAGTAGGCGATGGTTACTCCAGATCTAGATGCTGGGTCTCTATAGCTGAAGTGGGAGATATAGCCAGGAATACTCTTTACTAACGCCTCCATATTCTTAGCCTGGCTCTGATAGAGCTCTTCATGGGCATTAGTCCTAATGGAGCGGAAGATGACGGCATACATCTATCGCCTGCTGGCTCTGATTGGGACTAACTTGCTTCCCACCACCGCGGCGGCTCCGATCAATATCAAGTTCTTGACTATGTATTGCCCCTCAAGGGTGAGATTAAGAGGAAAGCTGATAAAGCAGATCTCGGGGCGGAGAATCAATGGCAGAAAGGTCCCGGGCATCTGCAGCGCCAATAGAAATAGGCCAAGGCGGATCAGCGGGGCGTAGAGCAGGCAAAGGCCAATTAGCATCTCCCAGATGCCAAGGATTGGGATGAATAGATCTGGATCAAACCAGTAGATGGTCTTGGTTATCACCTCATTGGCTGGGGAGTCGCCAAAGGGTTTTAGGGCGCCGAACCAGATAAAGACCACCCCAAGTGATACTCGAAGCACTGGTAGGGAGATCTTGTTCAAGTAATTGATCAACAAGAGATCAAAGTTCTTGATATCAAAGTTCCTGAAATCAGTCAGGCTTCTCATCTCTCTCCCGGTTAGCAAATATCTTTCACAATAGTAGTTGATTAGATGAGCGAATTACTTGCATGTAATTCAAGGCTCCTCATTTTTTCTTTTCTGGTTTGGCCCGCGCCTTCAAATCCTCAACTCTCAATTAATAGTTCAGAAAATATTCTTGGGAAACTCTTGACGCACCTACTCAGGAGGAGTTTAGTGCGCTCACTACTTCGATTTCTGTGTGGAAATGTGAGGTAGGACGTTTAGAGGAAGTATCGGTTAGTAGTTAGCAATAGCTACAAGTGCCAATCGCATCCTGGGTCGACCGAGAAATGACTAGACGGGTTGGAAAGCAGATGGAGGTAAGTTGGGAAACTGACTAGACCGAAGTTCGATGGGCGGTCAGTGCGACGCCTACGGTATAGGGAAAAGTCCTCTCATCATCAGCACAACGAAAAGAAGCCCCTCGATCTAATACATCGAGGGGTTTCTTGCTTCCAATCCTATGGCGAGAGGGCGTTAGTAGCTCTTAGCGACACTTCAACTCTTGATTGATCTGGGATCGATCTTTTCACGCTAGGTGGAGAAATTTCTAAGTGATTGGCTATGAGGATAGATAAAACGGGTATAGATGGCAGCAAGATTGTTGAGCTTCTTAAATGATGGAGCTGGGGCATGACTGACGGCTACCGGGTTTTCGCTAGCAAATGGATATGAATCTCCAAGATAGATATGAAGCTGGCGCCTTGAACTTAGAGCCTTCAAGGTCTCTAGATAAGAAGCAATCCGCTTGGCACTTAGCTGTAATCTCCCTGGCGCCTTTTGATTGAAGACAAATACCGCTGGTAGTTCACGATTGGCAATAAGTGCTGGATCGTTATCACCTAGAGAATCAATGGTTGATAAAACATACTCGGCATCACTTGTTATCAAAGACTCCTTTGGACCATTGGTAGCAGTTAGATCATGATCGCCATCTGGTAGCGACTCTCTTGGTAATTGCTCTTTAGAACAGAGCCCCAGCACCTATTTCTCATGATCTTCTTTATTGACTAAAAAGCTCTGTGACCCTATTCCAATTGACCACATTCCACCAAGCAGCAAGGTATTCCAGTCTTCTATTCTGGTATTTGAGGTAGTAGGCATGCTCCCAGAGATCATTTCCTAGCAGAACTTTCTTGCCCTCACTTACTGGGCAATCTTGATACGGGGTGGTGGTTATTGAAAGCTCAGCGCCATCTTGGATTAGCCAGACCCATCCTGAGCCAAAGCGGCTCATTCCTGCTGCTTCAAACTCTTCCTTAAATTTTGCAAAGGAGCCAAACTTGGCCTCAATCGCCTCTGCTACTTTGCCAGTTGGCTCTCCTCCGCCATTCGGAGACATCCATTGCCAGAAGAGTGAGTGATTGTAATGGCCACCGCCATTATTTCTAACCGCTGCTTTGATCTTCTCTGGCACCTTATCAAGGCTGAGCATGATCTCATCGATGCTCTTTGTTTCCCATTCACTTGAGGCAACTGCGGCATTTAACTTGTCGACATAGGCCTGATGATGTTTTCCATGATGAAGCTTCATTGTGGCCTCATCGATATGAGGCTCTAGCGCGTCATAGGGATATGGCAGTGGTGGCAATGTGAAAGCCATTGGTTCTTAGCCTTTCAATCGAGGTGGATCAGACGTAGTTTATCTTTCCCTACCTTAAGAGCAAGAGGCCCCAAACCCCACTTCTAGGCTTTAGTTATACAAATAGAGTAAGAGAACAATGAAATTGAAGGCGCTCATAGCCATAAAGGGCAGGGCTAGAAGCTTTAGTTGAGAGCCAGTTTTTACTATCGATTGGCTTAAGGCTGAGGCAGATTTGAGAGCCTTTAGTGAATCAATAACTGCTAGGCCATCTCTAATTGCTGCCACCATCGCTGTTACCGAGAAGACCCCACCTGAGGCAACCAGACCTACTAGAAAGAGCTTTAGGTACTGATCGCTGTCGCTAGTGATAGCGCCTGTGGCACAGAGCGCTAGAACTGCCGAGAGAAGAACTGTTGGAGCTAGTTGAGATTTGACCCTAATTGCCCTTTGTTGATTCCAAGAATTGATCAGGTCTCTCTCATCCATAGGCTGGATGATGCAAGGGGATAGTTAGATAAGTGCCTTAATTAAGCTCTTTTACTTGAGAGGGTATTCCTAAAGCAGGTTTATTACTCTCAAGGGCTTTAATCTCATCTTTGATGGTTCTTATTGTTGCGGCAAGGCCTTCTTCAAAGCAATAAAGGGCCATTCCAAATAGCCTTGCAAAGTATGCCCATCAACTCTTGAAAAGCGTAGCCCTGAAGTTTTCTTTCTATTTGAAACTCCAAGAAGAAAGTCATTGCCATCCTCAGTTCTAACCGCTGAGAGTAATATGGTAAAGGCCCATTCTGTTCTGGCAATGGAGTCTGAGAAGATGAGTCTCTGATTGGTGAGTTTTACCAAACCTTGCTCTTTATCAAGCTGCATTTCCTCACCTGGCACCATATGACCACGAAATAATCCAACCCTTACTCTGATTCCTGCAACTACTGGGAGAGTAAATCCAGTTGAAGCTCCAACATATCTAGAGGGAGTTCTTCCAGCTTCGTGATAAAG
>Ga0194126_10001712_pt1 | contig 36452 bp, 38 predicted proteins | sample TA2KigC150mmetaG_FD_148641 | JGI IMG/M metagenome (GOLD analysis project Ga0194126, IMG submission 148641) | Freshwater microbial communities from Lake Tanganyika, Tanzania - TA2015035 Kigoma Deep Cast 150m | ecosystem: Environmental > Aquatic > Freshwater > Lake | place: Tanzania: Lake... | reverse complement strand
ACCCTGAAATTGTCCTTAAGGTGGTGGATTTTCCTGCACCATTTGAACCAATTAAGGTAACAATTTCACCTTGATTGACTGTGATTGAAACATCCTTTACAGCAATAATTTTTCCATAGGCAACTTGGATATTTTTTACCTCCAGCATCGCACTCATTTTCGCGCTACCTTTGGTTTGCCCAGATACGCTTCAATTACCCGGGGGTTACTCCTGATTTGATCTGGAGAGCCTTCAGCAATTTTTTCACCTTGATCAAGAACGGTGACTCGCTGCGAGACAGACATGACAACCTTCATATCATGCTCTATCAACATTACTGCAATGTCACGCTCTGCTACTAATTTATTTATAAAGTCAATAAAAACTTGAGACTCTTGAGTGTTCATGCCCGCAGTTGGCTCATCTAACAATAAAACTTTTGGCTCTAAGGCGAGTGCTCGGGCTACCTCAAGTCTGCGTTGATCACCGTAGGATAAGTTTCTAGCATACTCATTAGTCCACCTACCTACACCAGCGAAGTCAAGAATGGCTTGTGCCTTGTCCACAGCCTCTGATTCCTCTTTGCGCTGCCTCTTTGTCCGAAAGATAGTAGCAAAAACTCCTGATTTTAAGTGCGAGTGCATAGCAACCAAAAGATTTTCCTGTGCAGTCATTAGGCCGAATAATCTGATATTTTGGAAGGTTCTTGCGATTCCTATCTCAGCAATCTTATGTGGAGGCAGATCGGTAATATCCTGATCACCAAACAAGATATTCCCTCTCGAAGGTTTATATAAACCGGTTAACACATTGAAGAAAGTGGTTTTACCTGCGCCATTTGGACCAATTAGTGAGACGATGGATTTCTTGGGGATATCAAAACTCACATCATTAACCGCCAATAACCCACCAAAGGCTACCGAGATATTTTTAGCCACCAAAAGATTATTCACGCCCTTACCGCCCCACTTTCTTCTTCTTTTCCACGGACTCTTCCTCATCGAGCTCACTCTCGTGCATCAAAAGCTTCATTCGAGACTCTGGCACAAAACCTTCACGTTTAAATAACATCATGAGTATTAAAACCAGGCCAAAAAGCAGGAAGGTGAAGGAGGTAAAATCAATTGAGGTGCCGAAGGTTTCGTTATAAACCGAACCAAAAGCAGCTAATCCATTGCCATTAACCCAAGACAATACGAATGCTCCTAAGATAACGCCCCAAACATTACCCATCCCACCAAGCACCACCATTGCAACTAGGAATATTGAGATTGCGAAGTTGAATCTTTCGGCATAGACGCCATCAACATGTGTAGCAAATGCCACGCCACCAAGCCCACCTGAGAAAGCACCGATTGCGTAGGCGGCAAGTTTAGTGCGCATCAGTGGCACGCCCATCATAGATGCTGCCAACTCATCCTCCCGAACCGCCAGCCAGGCGCGACCCAATCTGCCACGACGAAGACGAAGGGAGATAAAGACCATAACAGCTGCTAAAAATATAAAAAGCAACAACTTCCAACCAAAATCAAATGGGCCCAAATTCTTAACTCCAGCAGGAATAGGATCTACGCGGACAATTCCTTTGGTTCCATTTGAGATATTAAACCCGAAGAAATCTTCACCGTTGAAAAAAACCTGTGGAATAATCTCACCAAAACCTAAAGTTACCAATGCCAAGTAATCACTCTTTAGCCGTAGCGTTGGCGCCCCAATTAAGGCTCCAAAAAAGGCACAGACAAGTCCTCCGATGAGAAGCACTAGCCAGAAGTTGATGTGAATGCCAGGAGATTCAGCAGGGACACTGCCAAAAAAATTGATATTTAAGAAGTAGAAAAACTCAGACATAAACCAGCCCGCACAATAGCCGCCGATAGCCCAAAATGCGACGTAGCCAAGATCTAATAATCCAGCATATCCAACGATGATATTTAACCCCAAGGCCATAATCACATAAACAAGTGATTCATTAAGCGCTGCAGGAGGCATCCACTTATTAATGCCATCATATATTCCAAGTGGCAGTCCCTCCCAAGGAAGTAAGTATTGGTAGGTAATAAACATTACGAGAGCCGCGATACTATATCCGCGAATCCAATTGCGATTTGATCTTGTTAAGTTACTTGTCCCAGTACTTTTTACCATCTCTTTAAACCTTTTCCGTTGTCACTTTGCCCAAAATTCCAGCGGGCTTAAAGACTAAAATAATAATCAAGACAGCAAAGACCACAGTTTGTGACCACGCCTGGCCAAATCCAATAGGTGCTCCATCATTTAAACCTTGGATTAAACCAATCAGTAGGCCACCGATTACTGCACCCCAGAGATTTCCTATGCCACCCAAAACAGCTGAGGTGAAGGCAATCAAACCTAGTTGGAATCCTAAATTGTAGTTAGTAGTGCCTATAGATTGCTGATATAACAGACCGGCTGCACCTGCCATCGCCCCGCCAATAGCAAATGTAAAGGCAATTGTCTTGTTTACATTTATTCCCATAAGGGTAGAGGCATCTTTATCTTGTGAGACAGAGCGCATTGCTTTGCCTTGCTTGGTGTTAGTTACCAGGTAATTTAGGCCAAACAGAAGTGGTAGTCCAATCAAAAACAACTGTATGGTAAGAAGGCTAATTCTCACCTCGCCAATATAAATATCACCACTAGGAATGATGGTCGGCCACTGACGCGGGGTTGAGCCATTCCACTTCAGACCAATGAATTGAAGAATGAATGAAATGCCCACTGCGGTAATCAGCGCGGAGAGCCGGGGGGCGTGGCGTAACTTTCGATAGGCAAACCGCTCAATCAAAACATTTATTACTGCCCCAAATATCATTACCGCTACGAGGCACAAGCCAAAGGCAAACCACCCGAAGCCATTTGATTGATCAGCACCGATCCAATAAGTAATAAAAAATGAGGAAAAGACTGCACCAAGCATGAATAGGTCCCCATGGGCGAAATTAATCAACTCAATAATTCCATAAACTAATGTGTAACCGAGCGCGATTAGTGCGTAGATCAGGCCATTGCGTAATCCTGCGATAGCAGCTTGCGAAAATTGAACAGGTGATTCAATTATATTGGCTATGATCCATAGGGTTAAAAGTGCCCCTACAATAATTGCGCCAGTTGTTTCAATTTTTTGTTTTCGAATTTGACCACGAGTGCCTTTAAATTGCATACCCTCAACGGTTTTAGCCAACTTTACTCCTTACAAATGAAAAAATCTTGGCCAACTCTCTCACTTTTATTTATGGGCGAGATTTAGTCGGATTCAAACCCTTCATAATCTACACCAAGGCGGCGAAGGGAGCAATCACCAACTTGAGGGCGACCTTACTATCACTTAATACAGATATGAGTTTGGGTGGCTCGCTTTTAGGCGAGCCACCCAAATTTTTACCTTACGGAGGGTGTATTACTTAACTGTCAACTTCTTTACGAAAGTCTCAGTCTTATCTTTTACGATAAGAACTGTAATATCTTTTGACAAGATATCTCCATTCTTATCAAACTTCAACTGAGTTCCCACTACTGATTTACTAGCAGGGATGTTAACTGTCTTCATTTTTTCAAAGACATCCTTTCGAGTTCCATTTGAGCGAGCAATTGCATCAAGAAGTACTTGGGTTGCTGCTGCGCCGTAAACGGAGAATGAGCTAGTTGGTGGCTCACCATACTTAAGAAGGTATTGATCCTGGAAATCTTCTGCTGCTCCACCCTTAGGGAACTGATCAATTGAAAGACCAGTGAATGAAAGGTAAGCACCAGCAGCCTCTGGCAGTGCCAAGAAGTCTGGATATCCAGTAAATCCATCTGGCATCATCATCTTAACGGCGGTATTGCTACCAAGGAACTTAACTTTGTCCTTTACCAATTGACCACCATTTAGATCGAAGATTCCGCCGATATAAATCATGTCTGGGCCAAGAGCTTTAATCTTGGTGAAAAGTGCTTCATAATTTGGAGCCTTTTCATCCCAACCTTCACCAGCATCACCTGAAGAAAGGACTGTGATCCCTTGCTTCTTGGCATTGGTAGTAAATGATCTTGCGACACCTTGTCCGTATGTTTGGCGATCATTCAACACGTAAACCTTGGTAACACCCAACTCTTTTGCGTATTGGGCTGCAGCTGCACCCTGGTTGTCATCAGTTGTGACAACTCGGTAGTAGTTGCGCTTTCCAGTTGGATAAAACTTCGCAGGCTCACCTGGATCCCATACCTTTGTTAAACCTGGGTTTGTATTGGCATTAGATACCATGACCATTGGACCTTTAGGATCTTGGTTCAAGATTGGCACCATAATTTTTGCGCAACCTGAGTTGTATGTACCCATAACCGCAATCTCGTCACGGGCTGCAACGTGTGCTTGTGCATTTTTTGCACACTGAGCATCATCCCATGATCCTTTAGCGGCGGTTGAGTTGTCGTATTCTCGGAATTTAATCTTATACTTTCCGGCTCTGTAATTAACATTTTCTAACAATAAGCGGATAGCTTTGTTTGTTGATGCACTCTGATCAGCAGATCCACCTTGCTTTGGAAGATCTGAAGCGATAACCAGAGTTTTGTTCGCAGATGCAGGACTTGAAACCATCGTCAAACCTACGGCTGCGGCCGCAACAGCAACAATTGCCACCCTTAAAGGGTTTTTCTTCATTATGTAATGCACCTTTCCTAGGAGTTAAACAACACGAGTTTGGCCCGTGATGTGTGGGGAAAGATTATGGGAATATCCAGAATTTAGCCACCCCGTACGGACCTGATGACCATTGAATACACGCTTGATTTTAAGGGTTAAAGGGGTTAGCGCTCAGTTCCCATAACAATTTCGTTATCAGACCTCATTTGAGTTCATGCCCAAAAAACCTTGATGGAATGTTTATTTGACGCTGATTCGTCCCAAGTAGAGCAAGGCCAACATGGCAGAGGCTGGGATGACAAGTGCAACAGTGATAGAGGTTAATTCCACTACCCACGCCAGTGCCACTCTTGACGTAAAAATTAGTACAGAATTCACAAAACTTAATTGAGCAACTGCAATTGCATTTTTTCCATTAGATAATTGACCGGCGATTGAAAAAAATATGGGAGCAAGAGCTGAACAACCGAGACCTGCTAAGAAAAAACCTATGAAAGATAATGTAAATGCAAAGTTTCTATCATTATTAACGACGAGAAGTGATGCGGTTGTCATTGAGGTAAATCCAACACCGCCAATAAATCCCCCCGATTTAATCCAAAACTGCTCACTTTTATATTTTAGCGCCCAATTAATTGAGTATCTGCCAACAATTATTCCAATTAAACAGGTGAAATAACATAGAGTGGCGATAGAATTATTCATTCCCAACTCCTCTTTACCAAAAAGCGTGGCCCAATCTGCGATCGTAAACTCCAAAAGTGTGGCGCAGAAAAAACCTAAACTTAAAAACCAGTTAACTTTGAACTTGAACTGTTTGATAGAAATCGCCTGGTAGTCATCATCATCGGCAGGGTTTTCTGGAAATGTTGACGCGAGTCTGCTGATACAAAATTGTGTCAATAACCAGACTACAAACATTAATCCACTGATGTGAGTTGTGATTGAAAATGTGTTTGAAACAAAAAATGCAATCGCAGTAGTACTCATTGCGCCAACCGCCCAAGCGCCATGAAGTTTTGGAACAATCACTGCACCCACCTCATCTTGTCGATGCAGAGAGTGTCCACTTGTTGCAATGTGGTAGATCGACACTGATGAGCCAGCTAATATACTTAAAATTAAAAAAAGTAGTGGTGAATTAGTGTTAACCAAACCAGTGTAGGTAATAGCAACTGCAGTTGAACCAATTTGCAGCGAGCGCTTAGCACCAATTCGGTGCACAATCTGACCCCCGATCAATAACATAATGATTGATCCGATTGAGGCGCTTCCTAGCAGGGTGCCAAAAGTTCCATTGTTGATATTTAGATTGGCCTTCAAGTCCGGTGTCCGTGGTGCTAAGGACATAATCGCCAACCCAAATAAAAAGAAGATCAGGCTTAAGTATCGTTGTTCAACTTTACTGTAGATGGATTTATGAAATTTTTTCAAAATAATGCACTTGCCAATTGCGTTCGTGCCTTAACCAACCTTGGATCGGTTGGATCAACTAGGGTAAAAAGTGAGATCAAATGATTTTTAGCTTTATCCCGATCTTCACCGGTAAAACTTTTAACTGCTTTAATCAATCGATCAAATGCTGCTTCATAATTTCCAGTTGCTATCTCAATATCAGCACACATTAGTTGGCTAGTTAAATCATGATCCTTAGCATTTTTTAAGGTTAATGTTGGATCTAATCCCTCAATGCGCAACATCAAATTGACTTGAGCTAAACCAACAACTGCCACCTGCTCATTTGGCTTTCGCTTAAGCCATGCTTCATATGAGATCTTTGCTGCTTTGTAATCGCCCTTTTCCATGGCCGCATATGCAGCCTGCTCCTCTGGCTCCATTGGCATCTCAGTTGGCCCATCAGGAGCACTACCAATCCCTTTTTGAGAAGCTAGCTCTAACAATTTATTGATTACTAATCTAATTTGATCTGCAGCCGGGGCAGATTCAAACAATGGCAGCAGTTGTTCGCCAATAATCGCTATTGCAACTGGCACAGATTTAACCTGCAACGCTTGTGCCACCTGGGGTTGAGTATCAACATCTACTACACCAAGTAGCCAGGCATTTTTATCGGCGATCTCAAGTTTTCCTAATGTTTCTAAAACCTGTCCTGCCTGTGCGCTTCGGGCAGACCAGGCCAGCAAAATAACCACACACTCTTTTGATTTTGCAACAAAATCAGAGATTAGATTCTCTTGGGTTACCTGTTTGCCATGGCTAGGAGTTGCCGCCTGCCCTGTAGGTTTTTTCAAGGTTGAAAGATCAAATGCGTTACCAAAGTTGGCACGACCCATTCCTGGTATTGGTTTGTTGGTACTCACTTTTTAATTACAACCCCTGAATCCATTCGATATGGCAAAACCTTTTCAATGTAATCTGCCGTGGCAAAATCTAGCCCAACATCTCGACCCAATTTCTCACCTAGATACCATCTATTCTCTAATACCTCATGAAAAAGTTGAGCAGGTTCAACTCTGCCCCGTAGGTGTTCTGGCACCTGATCGACAACTCGTTTAAACACATCAGCGAGCCACTGCTTAACAACCACAGGGTGTGGGGTTGCTGGAGCAAACTCTCGTGCCTTATATCGATCATAGGATGCAAGTAAGCGCTTTGCCTGTAACTCCTCTGCCTGTAAACCCATTAACTCCACTAAGCGATTTGCGTGGTATCTAGCGGCAACCAACTTTGGTTGGAATTTAATTCCGCCCTTATCGCCTGTCGTCGTCACCTCAACCTCTTCAACTGCAAAGCCAAGATCCTGCAAACTTCGCATGGCTCGCTCCACCGCTTGTCGATCTGATGCATCTAGTATCTGCGGCTCCTTTAACATCTTCCACAACCTTCGATACCTTCTAATTACTCCATCCGCTGCTCTTACAGGGTTTATCTCTTTAGATAAAACTCCAGCTAATGCCAGATCCTCTAACTCAGCTGCCACATTAAATTGTGCCAGCTCTAAATCATGCTCCCGTTGCCCATCACTTAAACTTCTTTGAAACTCACCGGTTTCAGCATCAACTAGGTAGGCAGCAAAATCATTGGCATCTCTTCTAAACAAAGTATTTGAAAGTGAGCAATCGCCCCACCAAAAACCAAGAAGATGTAATCGAACTAAAAGTAAGGCAAGGGCATTTGCCATATTTAATATCTCAGTTGGACTTACTGCACCACTTAAGATCACTCGATAAGGAAGTGAGTACGGCAGGTACTTTGTAACTAGAGCAGCTGGAAGCTCATTACCATCAGAATCAACTCTGCCCTCAATTACTGCTACTGGTTCAACACAAGGAGCGGTTTTTTGATTTAAATCTCGCAGTAATGAGTACTCACGATTTGCAAACTCCGGAACTGTCTCTTTCACTGCAAAGATTTGGCTGGTTTTGCTGGGATTAGATCTAATCAATCGCACAACATGTCGAGAGATACCTCGCATGTTGGTGAGCACCTCATCTTCAGGCCAACCCTCCAGTGGCTTATCCCATGGCAGGTTAGCTAAGGTGGCAATCTCCTCGCCTAATCCTTTGATACGCAATCCACTCATGGCCTTATTCTCTCTTATTTAACTACCAAGCCACTAATCAAATCTTGTGAAGTCAGATAAAAAGCAGGTTAAAATCTCACTTATGGCTAGATTAAATAAACCAAAGTTCTCATCAAAGTTATCACCATTACTGCGCCGTAAAGTTAGTACCAGCAGAAAAGAGGATTTTGGTAAGGCAGGTAAGCCGGTAAATACTGCACATCCGTTTTACTTTGGATTTATGGTCACAGTTGGCGCGCTTTTGGCCTTCACTATGTTGCAAGCGCTTGCCTCTGCCTCAGCAGTATTTATCTTGATAATAATCTCCATCTTTCTAGCTGCCGGCTTAAACCCTGCAGTGGTGTTTTTCCAAAATAAAGGATTATCACGTGGCGCATCAGTTGGTGCCGTGATGGGATCAGTTCTCCTATTTGTGGCAGCTTTTATTGCGATTGCAGTTCCGCCCTTGCTTGATCAAGGAAATCAACTGCTTGATAATGCACCACAATTAATCAGAGATTTGAACAACAACGCTTTTATAAATGACCTAAATAATAAGTATGGTGTGATTGATTCACTACAAAGCAAAATTGACTCCATTATCAAGGATGGTCAATTTGCAATCACCGCATTTGGTGGAGTGATTGGGGTGGGTCGCGCTGTTGTATCTGGTTTAGTTTCAGCGATTACGATCTTGGTTTTAACACTTTACTTTTTAGCCTCTCTGCCACAGGTTGTAAATATCGGGCTTCGTTTTGTGCCAATTAGTAGACGAGATCGGGTATCAAAATTAACTAATGCAATTCTTTCTAGAATTGGCTCCTTTGTTGGTGGCCAAGCAATCATCGCAGCCCTTGCTGCAGTATTTATCTTGCTTATGGGATTAACAATTGGAATGCCATATCCTGGGCCGCTTGCCATGGTGGTTCTAATTTGTGGCTTTATTCCATTAGTTGGCCACTTTATAGGTATGTCTATTGTGACGGTAGTAAGCCTAACCGATTCCGTTACCACTGCACTGATTGCACTTGGTGCATACATTGTTTATGTGCAGATTGAAAATTATGTAATCACTCCAAAAATAATGCGAAAGTCTCTTGCCATCCCGGGGCTAGTGACAATTATTGCAGCACTTCTTGGAGCTTCGCTGCTTGGTTTAGTTGGTGGATTGTTAGCTGTGCCAATTGCGGCCGCAGTACTGCTGATTTTAGATGAGGTAATTTTTCCAAGGGCTAATCAATCTTAAATTTCAGTTGCAAGTAGAAATTTATCTGGTGCAATAATTCTAACAATCTCACTTAATACAAGGTGAACCATTGGTTCACCTACCCAAAGGTGTTTAGCACCATTCACATCAATTTGTTTTAAATTTTTCACCTTAGCGAACCTTGTTTTGGCAGCTTCAGGTTTTAGATAATCATCCAACTCAGGTATTAGTGCGGTAATACGCCTACCATCTTTAATCCAAAAATCTAGATCCTCATCAGTTGTCGATAACATTGGTGGACTGAGCAGAATTAACTCTTTAATTCGTTTATCTCTGGCGTATTGCAATGCTAACTCTGCGCCAAAAGACCAACCAACCACAAATAACTCGTTTAGCTTCAACTGCTCAAAACAATAATCTAATGCTGCAATGACATCTAGCTTTTCATTTTTACCATGGTCATAAACACCTTCACTTTTACCTGCCTGACTTTTACTACCCCGAGTGTTAAATCTAATTATCTGAATCCCTGCCATCGCTGGCAGTCGGTTTGCTGCTTTCTTATAAAGGTGTGAATCCATCATTCCCCCACCTGCAGGGTTTGGATGAAGCATTAGCAACGAACCAGTTATTTCCTCCATTGGAGTGGCTACCTCGCCCATTAATTTAAGTCCATCACTTGTTCGGATAGTGATCGGGGTACGAATTGCGGGCAGGATTGTTGATGGGCGGATTAACTCTGGCACAAAAAGAGTTTACTCTTACCTTATGAGCAACCAAGCCACCTTTGAAAAGTGTGATCCTAAAACTGGTGAGGTGATGGCTAATTTTAAAAACTTTACAGCTGATGAGGTTTTTGCCCAAGTTAATTTAGCTCAGGTAGCAAGTAGTAGGTGGCAGGAGTTTGGATTTGTTGCCAGAAAACGAACTTTGCTTAAGTGGGCCTCGTATATTACAAATAACCAAAAGGAGATTTCTCAATTAGTTGCAACTGAGTGCGGTAAACCTTTAAGCGATGCTGCGTTAGAGGTTTCTATTGCGATTGACCATATTTCATGGGCAGCAAAACATGCCGAGGCTATTATGCGAAAGCAAGATCGCCCATCTGGATTGTTGATGTTTAATATTAAAGCGCAGGTACAGCGATCGCCGCTCGGAGTTGTTGGAGTGATTGGCCCTTGGAATTACCCAATCTTTACCCCAATGGGTTCAATCGTTTATGCATTAGCAGCTGGAAATACTGTTGTCTTTAAACCATCTGAGTACACACCAGGGGTTGGAAAATGGCTAGCAGATTCATTTGCCCAGATTGCACCCTTTGAAAATATATTCACAACTGTTACGGGTTTGCCAGATACCGGTAAGGCTTTAACTAAATCTAAGGTAAATAAGATCTCATTTACAGGCTCAACTAAAACCGCTAAAAAGGTGGCAGAAAGTTGTGCACAATCAATGATTCCTGTGGTGTTGGAGTGTGGTGGTAAAGATCCAGTAATTGTGGCCAAAGATGCTGATGTAAAACTTGCCGCCGAATACACACTTTGGTCTGCTATGGCTAATGCTGGGCAATCCTGCATCGGCGCAGAGCGAGTTTATGTCGTTGAATCAGTTGCCGAAGAATTTATTGCAGAGATTACAAAAATGGCAAAAGATATTGAAGTTGGCAAAGATTATGGCCCAGCCACAATGCCATCACAGCTGCAGGTAATTCAATCCCACTTAGATGATGCCAAATTAAAGGGAGCAAAATTTTTATTAGGAGGCAATGACTCAGTTAAGGGAGCATTTGTAGAGCCTGTGATTATGTTAGATGTGCCGGAGGATTCAACCGCGATGACACAAGAAACCTTTGGTCCTACCATCGCAATCAACAAGGTATCAAACACAGATGAAGCAATTAGATTGTCTAACGCCAGTTCCTACGGCTTAGCCGCATCTGTTTTCTCCCGGCGCGAGGGTGAAAAGATTGCTGCGCAATTAGCTTGTGGAATGGTTTCAATCAACACAGTATTTTTATTTGCCGCCGTGGCTTCGGTGCCATTTGGTGGCGTGAAGGATTCGGGGTATGGCCGAATTCATGGCGCAGAAGGTTTACTTGAGTACACCTACGCAAGAACTGTAGTTAAGCCTAGATTTAAAATTCCATTGCGTTTTACAACCTTCAAACGAACCAAGCTCTCTGAAAAGGTGCTAACTATCCTGGTTAAGCGCTTACATGGCAGAAAAAGGTAAGCCTACAAACTCTTAGCAATCCGATTAAAGGCTTCGGTAATCACTTCACTACTAGTGCCAAAGTTAAGTCGAACAAAATTCTTATGCTTAGGCCCATATAAAACACCACCATTTAATGCCAATCGTCCCTTTTCTAATATCTTGGCTGCTGGATCATCTCCGATTCCTAAGTTGCTCATATCTAGCCAGGCTAGGTAGCCAAAATCAGGGATTCGATACTTTATTGCTGGCAATCTGCTTTGAATTAAATGATCAACTAATTTTCGATTCTCATCCAAAGTTTTTAATAAACCATCTAACCAATTGGAAGATAGGCCATAGGCAGCAGTTGATGCAGCTGCTCCAAACAGTGATGCTCGCCAGGTTACAGCCGGTGGCATGGCAGTAATTCTTTCCCACATCTTGGGTGATTCAGTAACAATAAATCCACATTTAAGCCCAGCTAAGTTAAAGGATTTACTAGCACTGGTAATGATAATTCCCACCTCTTTCGCCTCTGGACTTACTGCTAAAAATGGTGTGAAAGTTTTTGGATCATATGTTAGAGGCGCATGTATCTCATCACTTAAGATCACAACTTGATAACGCTTTGCAAGTTGTGCCAGTGAACTCAATTGTTGCTTATCAAAAATAACTCCAACGGGATTGTGTGGGTGGCATAAAATATGTACCTTGACGCCTGATTGATACTCTTTTTCAATCGCTGCTAAATCTAATTTATAAGTTAGATCCACCTCGGTTAACGGGGTATCAACAGTTGTGGCGTTAACCTCAAGAATCCAACGCCAGATATTTTCATAGACTGGTGAATTAAGCATTACTTTATCGCCTGGTTTTATTAGTACCCGCATTAACTCAACGATGCCCACTCCAACATCGGTAGCAATTCGCATCTGCTTAACATCTGGTTGCCAGCCCCACCTTAGATTTGAAAAGTTGGCAAAAGCATCAAACAACTCTGGAAATGGCCCTAAGTAACCAGTGTCGGATCTTTCTACCAAATCTAACAAAGCCGCTTTTATCGCTGGTGCAGATGGAAAATCCATTTCCGCCACGGGTAGCGGCAGAACATCATCAGGAAATTGCCGCCATTTAACACTTTTGCGTTTGCGTAACTCAGATAGGGATAACGCACGGACGACATCGGCCATAAGTGCAAGTATGCCACTTATTTAAAATTTATTAGTAGGTTGCCCGACCGCCAGAAATATCAAAGGTAAAACCGGTTGTGAATGAGCATGCCTTAGAGGCCATAAAGGCAATAATTTCTGCAACCTCACTTGGCTCACCAAGTCTGCCAGCTGGAATTTTGGCGATCATGTAATCCAAAGTTTCTTTGGCTGTATTAACATTAATTGGAGTTGCAATTACAGCTGGAGCAAGTGCATTCACTGTTATCCCATCAACTGCAACCTCTTTTGCCACACCTTTTACAAAGCCAATCAAACCTGCCTTGGCGGTGTTATAAGGAGCCATTTTTGGATTTCCTTCTTTGCCAGCAATAGATGAGACCTGCACAATCCGACCATATTTTTGCTTTTTCATAACTGGCAGTACCGCTTGTGTCAACCAAATTGCGCCATACAAATTAACCTCAAGTACCTTTTGATAATCAGGCCAATTAATATTCTCTACTAACTCACCAGTTGGACCTGGGTAACCAGCACAATTTACTAATGCATCAATTTTATTGTGTTTCTTTGCTAACTCAGAGACTAGATTTTTAACTTCTGATTGATTTGAAATATCTAGCAATAAACTCTCAGCAATAGCACCTGTTGATTTAATTTCAGCCACAACTTGCTCTACACCTACTGAATTTGTATCAATACAGATAACAGTTGCCCCACGGGATGCAATTAATTGTGCTGCTGATTTGCCAATACCACTAGCAGCGCCGGTTACAACCACGACCTGGCCAGCAAAGGAGGTTTGCTCAAAACTGCTGTTGTTACTCATTATTATCCGATTATACTTACCCAACACTTAAATCTAAAAAGTGAATTGGATGGAGCAAAATGGCATCTTGGCCAAGTACCCGTGATCCAAAGGGTCCGATGAAGCGCTCAATTGGAATCTTAAACAAACAAAAAATTCAATTTCAAGATGTTGAAGGCTTGCCAGAATCTGCCAAACGATTTTCCGATGGTGCAAGGTACAAAATTGAAATTCCCTCTGTTGAAGGGCCAGCGGCTTTTAAAATAGTTATTGATGAAGCAAAAAAACATAAGTTGGTGATTCATCGGATCTCCCAAGGCTCAGGAATTATGCTGCAAACTGATGCAGAAATTAAGCAGATGGTTGCCATGGGCAAGAAAGAGAAAATTGAGGTTTGTTTATTTGTAGGGCCAAGGGCTGCCTGGGATATTGGAAAGCAAGTAAGTGCATCTGCTGGTGTAATTGCATCGCCCACACTTAGAGGCGGTGATCAACTTAGGTACGCGTTGGAGGATGTAATCAATGGCGTAAATCTTGGGCTCAGAAGTGTGTTGGTGGGTGATCTTGGTTTATTAAAAGTGCTCGGTCTTGCAAAGCAAAAGGGAGATCTACCTAAGGATTTAATTCTAAAGACTTCAGTAGCAATGGTTTGTAATAACCCAGCAACTGCAGCATTGTTAGAAGATCTTGGGGCATCTACCCTGAACTTAGCCACAGATCTATCTCTGCAACAAATAGCAGCAATTAGGTCTCAGGTAGACATTCCGGTAGATATATATGTTGAAGGACCTGATGATTTTGGTGGCGCAGTAAGGCATTATGAAACTCCAGATTTAGTGCGAGTTGCTGCACCTATCTACTTAAAATTTACGTTACGAAACTCCCCTGGACTTTATCCAGCTGGTGCGCATATTCAAGGTTTAGTGGAATCAACAGCCAGAGAACGAGTGCGACGAGCAGCAATCAGTAAAGCAATTTTAGATAGGTATGGTTTCAAAAAGTAATGAGCACAAATACACCACTTAAGCTTCTAATCTTTGGTGGAACAGGTGTGCTAGGAAATGCAATTGCTGAAAAGTTTAAATTAAATGGATATAAAGTAACTTATGGTGTTCGAACTCTAACTAATGCCAATGATCAATTTCAATTACCAATTACTGCTGGGCCAGTACCTCTGTTATTAAAGGGTGAGCTATTTGATACGGTGGTGTTTGCTCAAGGTGCAAACAATAATGACTCGGTAAGTAATCATTCACCTGATGATTTGAATCGACTATTTGAGGCAAACGTTTCATTCATTTCCCAAACTACCCAAGCTTTACTTCGTCATAACCTGATAAAACAAAGAGGTAAAATAGTCATTTTAAGTTCATTCTGGGAGCAAATCACACGCCAAGAGAAGATGTCATACACCGTCACTAAGGCAGCAGTTGGTGGATTAGTTAGATCAATGGCGGTTGATTTAGGAAATGCTAAGGGAATTTTGGTTAATGGGTTGTTGCCAGGTGTGGTTGATTCGCCGATGGCTCGAGGATTGTTAAAGCCAGCGCAAATAGAAAATGTACAAAGCCAAACTCCTGGGCACAAGATGATTGTTCCGCAGGATGTTGCAAATGCAGCCTACTTACTAGGTTGTGAGGATAACACTGCAATTTCAGGTCAATCTTTATTTGTCGATTATGGTTTCACCATTGCACGAGTTCTTTAGAGGTTAAATCTAGTGAGTGTTGAATTACTTAATCCAAGTACAGTGGTTGAGTATTTAACAAGTAAAAATGTAATTCAGAAAAGTGACAACCCTCAGGTTGAGGTCTTAACAGGTGGCGTATCCAATGTAGTAATCGCCATTACAACAGCCAACCAAAAACTGGTTTTAAAGCAGGCGCTAGCTGAGCTGGCGGTAAGTGAAAAGTGGGAGGCAGATCAACGCCGAGCAATTGTTGAGGCAAATGCAATCGAGCTGTTTAACAAGTTAACACCAAACCAAGTGCCTAAGTTAATTTTTCTAGATCCAGATCGGTTCATTTTGGTGTTAGAACGTGTTCCTGTTGGTAGCACAGTTTGGAAATCAGATTTGCTGGCTGGCGTAATAAACCCAGATATCGGATTAAAACTAGGTGCAACCCTAGCCTCTTGGCATAACTATGGCGAAAAAAGTGCCGAAGCGAAAATAAAATTTATGGAAGACTCATTGTTTGAGCAGTTAAGAATCGACCCATTTTATAGATTTGTGGCAACTAAGAATCCAAAAATTGAGGTGCCGATTCGCAAATTGATCAACGAGTTAGAGGGTGACAAGACCACTGTTGTACATGGTGACTTCTCCCCAAAAAATATTATGGTGGCTACAAACGATGATATTTACATACTAGATTTTGAGGTAACCCATGTTGGTAATCCCGTCTTTGATCTGGCGTTTTTAACTGCGCATTTGCTCTGTAAGTTTTTTAGGACTGAGGATCGGTTACACGCAAAGCTTCTTGCAAATACTGCAATATCATTTATGAAGGAGTATCAAACTTTGCGCAGGATTTCACCTTCAGTAACAAGGCATGCGGCCTTAATTGCGCTGGCTAGAGTTGAAGGAAAATCACCAGTCAATTATCTTTCAACTGATGCTCAACAAAAACTACAAGTATTTACCAAAGATGTATTGGCAAGTAGTGAAAATCCCTCAGTTTCAGAGCTGTTTAAGATGAGCGCAAAATGAAAATTAGCAAAGTAAATGGATATCAGGTTTTAGATTCTAGAGGTCGACCAACAGTAGCTGCTGCAATTACGTTAACTGATGGATCGGTTCATACCGCCAAAGTCCCATCAGGTGCTTCAACTGGAAAACATGAGGCTAAAGAGTTAAGGGATATCGGAACCAAGTATGCAGATAAGTTTTACTCTGGCTTATCTGTCCAGCAAGCTGTAATAAATATTAACCAAAAGATTGCACCACAGTTAGTGGAAGAGCAGATTGATCTGAACTTGGTTGATTCAAAACTTATTGAGCTAGATCCATCAATTGATCACTCACTTTTAGGCGCAAATGCAACGCTAGCAGTCTCACTAGCTGCAACTCTTGCTGCTGCCTATTCCCAAAATAAATCAGTGGCTAGATTTTTTGCCCAGGAGGGACCACTAAATATTCCGATGCCGATGGTCAACATCCTCTCTGGCGGAGCCCATGCAAACCGAAGTATGGATATCCAGGATATTTTGATAATTCCCACAGGAGCAAAATCATTTACTCAAGCTCTTTCTTGGATTGTAGCTGTTCGTGAAATGGCAGCTGCAATAGGTAAAGAGTCAGGACAGGTGACAAATTTAATTGCAGATGAGGGCGGCATATCACTTTCGTTTGCCTCCATTGAGAAGGCTTGCGATTTTGTAGTTGTCGCAATTGAAAAAGTTGGGTTGAAGGTAGGCGAGCAGATGAGCTTGGCGCTAGATGTGGCAGCATCCCAATTTTATGATGGTGAAAAATACAATTTATCCACAATGAATAAAAGTTATGCACCTAATGAGTTCGTTAAATACATAAGTAGCTTGATAAGCAATCAACCAATCATTTCTATTGAAGATCCATTTGCTGAAGATGATTGGAGTAGTTGGCAACAATTTATGCAGGTTGCGCCAGCTAGATTGCAAGTATTAGGTGATGACTTGCTAACCACTAATTTGCAACGATTAGAAAAAGCAATTGCAAGTAAAAGTGCAAATGCTATTTTGATCAAACCCAACCAAAATGGCTTAGTAACATCCACTTTAAATGTGCTTAAACAAGCCCGAGCAAATAACTTTAACTGTGTAGTTTCAGCACGATCAGGTGAGACTGAAGATTCTTGGTTAGCGGATTTGGCAACTGGTTGGAGTGCAGGGCAAATTAAAGTTGGTTCTACTCATGGATCAGAGCGAAATGCAAAGTGGAATAGATTGTTAGAGTTTGAAGCAACTGAAGAAAGTAGATTTACTAATCCCTTTAATTAGTGAGAGTGGCGTGGCACATAATCACCGCTGCCGCCAACCAAGAAATCAAGATCAGCACCTAGATGTGATTGTTGAACATGGTCAATATAAATCTTGCTCCAACCACGTTCAGCTTTAGGTTTTGGTGGCACCCAAGCAGCCTTACGTTTTGCCAACTCCTCAGGTGAAATTAGAAGATTCAGTTTACGGTTTGGTACATCTAACTCAATCTCATCACCATCTTGAACAAAAGCTAATGGACCACCAATAGTTGATTCTGGTGAAACATGTAAGACAACGGTGCCATATGCAGTTCCACTCATTCTTGCATCAGAGATTCGCACCATATCTGTTACTCCCTGATCAAGTATCTTCTTTGGCATAGGTAGATTTCCAACCTCTGGAAAACCTGGATAACCCTTTGGACCTGAGTTTTGTAAAACTAAAACAGTATCTGGTGTTACCGGCAAATTTGGATCATCTGCCACCTTGAGATACTCCTCAATCTCTTTGAATACTAAAGCCTTTCCTTTGTGCTTAAGTAATTTTGGTGAAGCTGCTGAAACTTTAATGATTGCTCCATCTGGAGCAAGGGATCCTCTTAGAACTGCGATACCAGCACCAGCAGCCTGGAATGGTTTACTAGTTGGTGTAATTACCTCTTTATTCCAGTTTTCAGCACCTTCAATATTTTCTTTAACACTCTTACCTGTCACGGTGATGTGGTCGGTATGAATTAAATTACCCAACTCCTTCATCACAGTTGGTACGCCACCGGCATCAAAAAATTCTTCCATCAAGAATTGCCCACTTGGCATCATATTTGCAATTACTGGAACCTCTTTACCTAACTTATCAAAATCATCTAAATTCAAAGGAACACCGATTCGGCCAGCGATTGCCAGTAGATGGACTACCGCATTTGTGGAACCGCCAATTGCGGCTAATATTTTGATTGCGTTCTCAAATGATTTTCGATTTAAAACTTTAGAAAGTCTTAAGTCCTCTTCAACCATCTTCACAATTCGCCGTCCAGATAAGTGTGCAAGGGTGAATTTGCGTGAATCAACAGCTGGAATTGCAGCTGCGCCTGGAAGTTGAACGCCTAATGCCTCAGTTACACAAGCCATAGTAGAGGCAGTTCCCATGGTCATACATGAACCTTGGCTTCTAGCAGAGCAAGACTCCATCGCCATAAACTCTTCAAAGGAAATCTTTCCACTTCTAACTTGTTCGCTGTATTTCCAAACTAAAGTTCCAGATCCAACAGCTTGTCCTTGATAGCGGCCATTTAGCATCGGACCACCAGTAATCATTATGGTTGGTAGATCAACACTTGCTGCTCCCATTAATAATCCCGGTGGAGTTTTATCGCAATTTCCAAGTAAAACCACTCCATCTAATGGATGGGATCTAATTAACTCCTCAACCTCCATCGCTAACATGTTGCGATACAAACTAGTTGTTGGGCGTTGCAGCGACTCACTCAGTGACATCGCTGGGAACTCAAGTGGAAAACCTCCAGCCTCCCAGACGCCACGTTTAACAGCTTCAGCAACATCATTTAAGGATCCATTACAAGGATTTAATTCAGACCAGGTATTTGCAATACCGATGACCGGTCTGCCATCAAATACATCTGGGGCATAACCTTGATTTCGTAATCTTTCGCGGTGGATATAGCCACCCTTGTCTTTAAGTCCAAACCAGTACTGGCTGCGGCGGTCAAACTTCTCTTCGCTCACGCTAACCCTTCAAAATCTAATTGAACTCTCAAATATTGAGAAAATTCCTGTGTTAAGGTTTTCATATTCTAGATCATCAGAAGCAAAACTTCACCTTGATAGAAATGTGAGAAGAATGAGAATCGCCCGGCTCGGCCAAATTAATCAAGAAAAACCAGCTGTACTTGTCTCAGATACTGAGGCAGTTTTTGTTGATGATCTGGTCTCTGATTTTAATCGGGTTGAGTTAGAAAATGGTGCCATTGCAAAATTAAAGTTGGCAGATCTGGCATCTAAAAAGAAAGTAAGAATCTCAGATTTTAGAATTGGCTCCCCAGTAGCAAGACCTACAAAAGTAATCTGTGTTGGCTTAAATTATGCAAAGCACGCTGTCGAATCAGGCATGAGTGCACCACCAGAGCCAGTGATTTTCATGAAGGCACCAGATACGGTGATTGGGCCAAATGATGATGTGATAGTTCCACCAAACTCAACTAAAACAGATTATGAGGTAGAGCTTTGCGTAGTGATTGGGAAAAATGCTCTTTACTTAAAAAATGAAATAGAAGCTGCCGATCACATTTTGGGTTACACCATCTCTCAAGATGTTTCAGAAAGACACTGGCAGGTAGAGCGCAGTGGGCAATGGGTAAAAGGTAAATCTTTCCCATCTTTTAATCCGATGGGTCCATGGATAGTCACAGCCGATGAATTGAAAAATAATAAATTGGACCCAAACAATTTGGCACTTTCTTGCACAATTGATGGCGAGGTTAGACAAAACTCTCGAACCAATGATTTGATTTTTGGCATCAACCACTGCGTTTGGTACATATCTCAATTCATGGAACTAAAAGCAGGAGATGTAATCAATACAGGTACACCTGAGGGTGTTGGTATGGGTTTCAAACCTGAAAAGTTCCTAAAAGGTGGCGAAACTATCATTACTACTATTGAAGGAATTGGCAGTATTAAAAATAAAGTTGTTAATTTTAAATAACTAATTTATTTGTTTATTGCTTCTCACTCCATTTACAACCCGTTCAATCCCATATGGATTGGCGTTTTGAAGCTCGGCAGGAAGTTGATGATCTGGGAAATTTTGATAAACCACCGGGCGAACAAAGCGAAAAAGTGCATCTAAGCCAACTGAGGTTGTGTGCGAGGAAGAGGCTGGCCATTGACCACCATGATTTTGAGCTGCCGTAACTGAAACTGAGGTTGGAAATCCATTCCAAATTAATCTGCCTGCTTTTTGGGTTAGCGCTGTAACTAACTCCTTAACATTGTCGGCCGCTGTTGCATGTATTGCCGATGCAAGTTGTCCACTCATGCTTTTTGCAATCGTTAGAAATTGATCATATGGTGCTCTGATTATTACTGAAGTAGGTCCGAAGTGCTCTTCCAGTAAAGCATCATGATTTTTTACCTCAGCCCAATCCACAACAAAAATAGTAGGAGTGACGCCAAATCCCTCTGAATTGGTTGTGCCAGTTAAGACTTTGATTGACTTTGCCTTGCTGATTAAAGAGATAGCATCGGTAAACCTTGATGCAATTCCTTTGTTCAAAAGCGGCGGTACTTTCTGATCTGCGATATAACTTTGAACACTTGCTATGAATTTGTCTCCGGCTGCATCATTTGGAACAACAATAATTCCTGGTTTGGTGCAAAACTGGCCCGATCCAAGGAGAGCAGATTCCATAGCAGCCTTTGCTAACTCCTCTGATTTTTCTGCTAGCACTGCGGGTGTAAAGAACACTGGATTCAATGAACCCATCTCGGCATAAACTGGAATTGGGATTGGTCGTTCTTGGGCCAACTTGATTAATAACTTTCCGACCATTCCAGAGCCGGTAAATCCAATAGCACTCACCTCAGGTGCTTTAGCTAGCCAATGGGTAATCTCTGGATTGACACCTTGCACTAATGTAAATATTTCTTTCGGTAAACCCTGCTCAGTAATAGCTTTCACCACTGCGTGATAAACCATTTGACAGGTATTTGGATGTGATGGATGAGCCTTAACCACAACTGGACAACCAGCTGCGAGCGCTGAGGCAGAATCTCCGCCAGCCACAGAGAAAGCAAGTGGAAAATTTGAGGCTGCAAAAATAGAAACTACACCCAGTGGTTGTTGAGATTTACGAAGATCTGGCCTTGCCAATGGCTGATAATTTGGATCTGCTAAATCAATAATTGGTAGTAAATGTCCGCCCGTTTTTACTAAATCAGCAAATGCCCTTATTTGAATCACAGTTCGCATTACCTCTCCAGTTACTCTCGGTATTGGTAAGGCAGTTTCTAAATTTGAAATTTGAGCAAGTTCATCTTTTTTGGCTTCAATAGAATCGGCAATTGCATTTAAAAGTGCGGCCCGTTGAGCAGGTGAGGTGGCGGCGTACTTATCTTTGATTTTATCTGCAGCCTTTATTGCTGCTGATACCTCTTCAAATGAGTGCTCCGGGATCGATTCTCCAACCGATTGACCAGTTGCTGGATTAAGGGCAGTGAAAGTTTTGCTCATTTGATAACTATAACTAAAAAAATCAAACAATAATATTCAATGCTTGAATTTCTCAATATCTGGGGGCGTTCCTGGTTCTTTCTATCTTGGGTTTTCTTAGATTACGTTTGCTCCAACAGATGCTGTGCCAATGTCTACGTCCAGATTGATCATGCTCTAACCAGGCAACGGTGTGAGGTGTTGCCATGGGAATAACTTGGTCACAGCCTGGACATCGATAAGGTTTGTTAGAAGAGGAACCACTTATTTTTCTAACTACATAGATTCCGTCATCATGCTCTTCAATTGATTCATTAGAGGTGACTAATTCACGCTCATCGTGAGTAATGCCACTCTTAGTTTTTCGTTTTGGCTTACTTTTACGTGGACTCACAGGATTATTCTCCCGAATAAATAACACATTTATTACCAATTACGGCAGGATGTCGGTATGAGAGCTGACGCAGCGATTGAAGTCCAAGGACTTGTTAAAAGGTATGGTTCAAAAAATGCAGTCGATGGAATAGACCTCACTGTTGAATCTGGTGAAATCTTTGCTCTCCTTGGTCCAAATGGGGCTGGTAAAACTACTACGGTTGAAATTCTTGAAGGCTACCGAACTGCAACCTCAGGCAAGGTCGAGGTATTAGGGTTTGACCCCGCAACCACTGGAAATTCTGGTCAAAGATGGCGAAATCAAATTGGAATTGTTTTGCAATCTACCTCAGATGCGGCAGATCTCTCAGTATTTGAAACTATTTCACACTATGCAAATTATTACGAGAATCCACGGAATGTTGAACAGGTTATTGATGAGGTTGGACTTAGAGAAAAAATAAATTCAAAAGCTCGACAGTTATCTGGCGGTCAACGTCGTAGATTAGATGTAGCACTTGGAATTATTGGATCACCTAAGTTACTTTTTCTAGATGAGCCAACAACTGGCTTTGATCCAGAGGCTAGAAGATCTTTTTGGGAGTTAATTAAAGTTTTAAAAGCTGAAGGTAAAACTATTTTACTTACAACACATTATTTGGATGAAGCGCAAGCCTTAGCGGATCGAGTAGGTGTTATCAATAATGGAAAAATTATTGAAATTGCTACGCCAGAAACTTTAGGTGGTAGAAATAACGCACCGGCGAAGGTTACCTGGCTTGAAAATGGGACTAAACAACAGTTGCTTACTAAAGACCCGACTATTGAGGTAATCAAGTTAAATCAAAAATTTGGTGGGTCAATACCAGAGCTCGAGGTATTGAGGCCTAATTTAGAGGAAATTTATCTGAAGATGATAGGTGAACTAAAATGAAAAATCTGCTAGAAACTTTGCGGATTGGTCTGCTGCGCAGTCAGATTGAACTCAAGCAATTTATGCGACAACGTGAGTCAGTTGTCTTTACACTATTCTTTCCAGTTATTTTATTATTTATTTTTGGCACAGTCTTTAAAGACACTATCGCACCCGGTGTCACCTTTAGCCAGTACTTTGTGGCCGGAATGATCGCTTCTGGATTGGTCAACACTGGTTTTCAACAACTTGCCATAACTATTCCTATGGAACGTGACGATGGCACATTAAAAAGATTGCGTGGCACTCCCATGTCAGTCTCGTCATATTTTATTGGTAAAGCATTGTTGGTTACATTTTTAATGATTATTCAGACCGCTATGCTCTTATTTTTTGGATCTGTGGTCTTTGATTTAAATCTGCCAACTGATCTGATGCTTTGGTGGAACTTCACCTGGTTGGTCCTTTTAGGAAGTGCTTGTTCAACAATTTTAGGTATTGCTTTCTCCGTTGTGCCAAAGAGTGGTCGAGGTGCTTCAGCGGTGGTATCCCCAATAGTTATTATTTTGCAATTTTTCAGTGGCGTATTTTTTGTATTTACTTCTCTGCCATCCTTTATGCAACAACTTGCTGCAATATTTCCATTGAAATGGCTCACGCAGGGGATGAGATCGGTTTTTCTGCCGGAGGAGTTTGCCACTCAAGAGGTAGCTGGTAATTGGGAGCTAGGAAAAACTGCGATAGTCCTATCCATCTGGTTAATACTGGGATTACTCTTTGCAGTAAAGAAGTTTAAGTGGAGTAGAGAGTGAGAGTTAGAGTTGTAACTGCTTTTTTAATCTCATTTGCACTGTTAGCAACCAATGCATATGCAGCCACGCCAACACCAAAGGCAAGTGCTAAGAGCAGCGCAAAACCAGTAGCCTCAAAATCTGCAACTACAGAACAAGCAACTGCATCAAGTAGTAAAAAGCCAAGTAAAAAACCGGTGAAAAAGAAGGTGAAGAAAACTGCCACTCCAATTCCATCACCATCCCCGGTTTGGCCACCTGTTAAATTCACCTCAAATAAAGGAATATATGCAAAGATTCCAACCAGCAAAGAGTTACTTGGATTGGTTTCAGCGAAGGCAGGATTGCGAGAGTTAGTAAAAAAGTGTGAGTCATTTGCCTGTGGTGCAGTAATCGTGGCTGCTGAGTATCGTTGTGAGTGGTGGGAGATTAAATCAACTGTATACGGCCCTGATCCACAAGATGCAAACAAAAAAATTGCTCTAGGTAAGTTGAGAACGCTCTATGGTGCGTTATCTCCAAAAACATATGCAAACATTATTTTGCTAAGTGAGGAGCCATTAGCTGGCCCTACAACTACTGACCCAGCCACCGGCCAAGTAGTTCCGGGTTCACCAAGAACTGGCGTAATAGTTGGTGGTATCTCTGCAATTTGTCATAAGTCTGGCACAAATGAAAAAATTCCAGCCAATATATATACTCGAATTAATTAATTTATTGAGGAGTAAAAGTTGCTAGGCGGCATTAACAACAGTCTTTACCTAATCTCACTTTCTGGTTTTTTAGTTGTTGCGGTCATGATCTTGATTTTAAAATGGGCATTTTCTAGCAATAACTCAGTGGTTGAGCGGGATAAGAAAATTGGTAATGAGGATGAGTACGGTTTGCTTAGAGTTGCTCACTCGCCTACAAATCACATTGAAGGCGAGATGCTCAGGCAAAAACTGTTAGCAGTTGGAATAAAGGCAACGCTATCCCAAACTAAAAATGGGCCAAAAATTATGGTTTTTGAAAAAGATTTAAAGATTGCCAAGGCAACCTTAAACTCTTAACGATTAGCTCCTGGTACCCAAAGTTGATCACCGATATCTTTATTTACATATCTAGCTAATACAAATAGTAAATCAGAGAGACGATTTAAATACTTTGCGGTAATTGGATTAACCCCGCCGCCAAATGCATGTATGGCATGCCAAGTTGTTCGCTCTGCTCTTCGCGTTACAGTTCTTGCCACATGCATAAGTGCAGCAGCAGGAGTTCCAGAAGGTAACACAAATGATCGAAGCGGCTGCAAACTCTCGTTGTATTTATCAATTTGGTGCTCTAGGTATTCAATTTGTGAATCTAAAACTCTAAGTGGTTCTGAGGCTGGGTTATCAACTACTGGGGTGCAAAGATCTGCACCGACATCAAACAGATCATTTTGGATTCGAATTAGCAACTTTTTGATATCAGCATCTTTGATATCACCCATTGCCAAAACAACGCCGATTGTTGAGTTTGCTTCATCTACCGTGGCATAAGCCTCTAGCCTGGGATCATTTTTGGAGGTTCTACTCATATCCCCCAGTGAGGTTGTGCCATCATCGCCAGTTTTTGTATAGATGCGGGTTAAGTTGACCATGAGTGCACCCTACCTTAAGCAATTACAATGGGGAATTATGGATCGGTTGCAGGTAGTAGGAGGTGCCAGATTAGCCGGCACAGTTAGAGTCTCTGGAGCAAAAAACTCAGCTTTAAAGTTAATGGCTGCCACATTATTAGCACCCGGTAAATCAACCATCACGAATCTTCCAGCAATTGCAGATGTTGAGTATATGGCGGAGCTATTAACCAGATTAGGTTGCACTGTTGAAATTAATCAGCAACTCAGTCAAGTTGTCATTGATGTACCACAAAAGCTAGGACATCGAGCCGACTATGACATGGTTAGAAAAATGAGGGCATCAATCAATGTACTAGGTCCATTAATTGCCAGAGAATTAATTGCTGAGGTTGCACTTCCTGGTGGCGATGCAATTGGCTCTCGCGGTCTTGATTTTCACATAAATGGCTTAACTGAAATGGGTGCGCAAGTAACTTCAGAACATGGATTTGTAATTGCTAAATCAAGTAATGGGTTAACTGGTGCCAATATCATCCTAGAGTTTCCTAGTGTTGGCGCAACAGAAAACATCATGACCGCTGCAACCTTAGCAAAGGGAAAAACAGTTATTGATAATGCAGCTCGAGAGCCTGATGTGGTTGATCTGGGTGAGTTCTTAATTGCGATGGGGGCAAAAATTTCTGGACTTGGATCTCACACCATCACAATCGAGGGAGTTGAAAAGTTATCTCCTGCCACTCATGCAACCTTGGCAGATCGCATAGTCTCTGGCACTTGGGCATTTGCAGCTGCCATGACTCAAGGAGATATCACTATAGAAAATGGCAGGGCCGATCACCTTGAGATTCCATTGGATAAGTTAGTGGAAGCTGGCGCGGTTGTTACCACCACTAAAAATGGTTTTAGGGTAAAGATGGATAAAAGACCTACTGCAGTTGATGTAGCAACACTTCCCTACCCTGGATTTCCTACTGACTTGCAACCTATGGTTATAACCTTAAACTCAATTGCTGATGGCACCTCAATTGTTACTGAAAATGTATTTGAAGGAAGATTTATGTTTATAAATGAGTTACTTAGATTAGGGGCAAAGATACAAGTTGATGGTCATCATGCGGCGATTACTGGCATAAAGCAGTTGTCTGCCGCACCTGTAGCCGCAACTGATATCCGCGCCGGTGCTGGATTGGTATTAGCTGCTTTAGTAAGTGATGGCGTTACAATTATTGAAGATGCTTTCCACATTGATCGCGGATATCCAGATTTTCCTGCTCAACTAAAATCATTAGGTGCAGATGTCAGCCGAATTTAATTTTCCAGATCGAAACCTTGCTCTTGAATTAGTAAGAGTTACTGAAACTGCAGCTTTAGCTGCCTCAACCTGGGTGGGTAGGGGCGATAAAGATGCAGCAGATGGTGCAGCAGTTACAGCTATGCGCAAGATGATTAATACCGTTGATATGTCAGGTGTAATAGTTATTGGTGAGGGTGAAAAAGATAATGCACCAATGCTTCATAATGGTGAAGAGGTTGGAAATGGCAGTGGCCCAGCTTGTGATGTTGCTGTGGATCCAATTGATGGCACCACGCTAACCTCCAATGGTTTAAATGGTGCAGTAAGTGTTATTGCCTTAGCACCACGCGGCACAATGTTTGATCCAAAGGGTGCTTTCTACATGAACAAGATCGTTACCGGCGCTGAGGCTGCTTCGGTGGTTGATATCTCAGCCCCAGCTGGTGAAAATGTTAGAAAGGTTGCCAAGGCTAAGGGTGTGGATGTATCTGACATAACAGTTATCGTTTTGGATCGACCAAGACATGCCCAGTTACTTAAGGAGTTACGTGCTGCAGGTGCTCGCATTAGATTAATACGAGATGGTGATGTGGCCGCCGCAATTGAAACTGCACGAATTGGAACAGGTATTGATATCTTGATGGGTATTGGCGGCACACCTGAAGGAGTTGTCACTGCTGCAGCTATGCGAGCTTTAGGTGGTGTAATTCAAGGACAACTAATGCCGCAAAGTGAAAGCGAGAAAGAGTCGGCTAAAGCTGCAGGACATGATTTGAGCAAAATTTATTCAACCAATGATTTAGTAGCATCAGATGATGTTTTCTTCTCAGCAACTGGAATTACAGATGGAGAATTGCTAAAAGGTGTTCGCCACACAGCATTTGGCGCAATCTCTCACTCTCTAGTGGTAAGAGGGCGTTCGAAAACTGTAAGAATTATTGAAACAGAGCACCGCTAAATTTAACTTTTAACTACCTCTGCCTCACCCAAAATTGAAACTCGATTGTTTGAAACTGAGATAAATCCACCATTAATTAAAAAATCATTTACCGAACCATCAGCAGCTTTAATTGAAACAGTGCCATCAGCAAGTACCCCAAGAAGTGGTGCATGTCCTGGCAGTACGCCAAGATCTCCTTCTAGTGTGCGAGCAGAGACCATCTTTGCTTCACCACTCCAAACCCGCTTCTCTGGGGTAACTACCTCAACTTTTAGCATAAATTAGGATTTAGCCAACTCTGCTGCTTTACGTTCAACATCATCAAGTCCTCCGCACATAAAGAATGCTTGCTCAGGTACATGGTCATACTTACCATCTGCTAGCGCTTCAAATGCTGCGATTGTTTCAGTTAGCGGAACAAATGAACCATCTAGACCGGTAAAGACCTTAGCCACGAAGGTATTTTGAGATAAGAATCTTTGAATACGACGAGCTCTACCTACCAGGATTCGGTCCTCTTCAGATAGTTCATCAATACCCAAGATCGCAATAATGTCTTGCAAATCTTTATAACGTTGCAAGATCTGCTTGATTCGGTTTGCAACTTTGAAATGGTGCTCACCAATATAGCGAGGATCCAAAATACGAGAGGTTGAATCCAGCGGATCAACTGCAGGATAAATTCCAAGCTCAGAGATCGGACGAGACAACACTGTGGTTGCATCCAAGTGAGCAAAGGTTGTGTGCGGTGCTGGATCGGTAATGTCATCTGCTGGAACATAAATTGCCTGCATGGAGGTAATTGAGTGACCACGAGTTGAGGTAATTCGCTCCTGCAACTGACCCATCTCATCTGCAAGAGTTGGCTGATAACCAACAGCAGATGGCATACGACCAAGAAGGGTTGAAACCTCAGAGCCTGCTTGGGTAAAACGGAAAATGTTGTCAATAAATAGCAATACATCCTGCTTTTGCACATCGCGGAAATACTCAGCCATGGTTAGAGCAGAAAGTGCCACTCTAAGACGAGTTCCAGGTGGCTCATCCATCTGTCCGAAAACCAAAGCAGTTTTGTTAATAACACCGGTTTCAGTCATTTCAAGGAACAAGTCATTACCTTCACGAGTACGTTCACCAACGCCTGCGAATACCGATACACCACCAAAGTTTTCAGCTACACGATAAATCATCTCTTGGATAAGTACAGTTTTACCAACACCTGCGCCACCAAACAATCCAATTTTTCCACCTTTTACATATGGAGTAAGAAGATCAATAACTTTAATTCCCGTCTCAAACATCTCGGTCTTTGATTCAAGTTGATCAAACTCAGGAGCGGTTCGGTGGATTGGCCAACGCTCTTTAATTTGTAATGAAGCGGTCGGAACATCTAAAGATTCACCCAAGGTATTAAAAACATGTCCTTTAGTTACATCACCAACTGGAACTGAGATCGCACTTCCAGTGTCAGTAACTATTGCACCGCGCACCATGCCGTCAGTTGGTTGCATAGAGATAGCGCGGACCAAGTTGTCACCAATGTGCTGGGCAACCTCAAGAGTCAACTTCTTACTCTCACCCGCCAATGTGACTTCAATATTTAGTGCATTAAAGATGGCCGGCATGGCATCGGCTGGAAACTCAATATCCACGACCGGTCCAATTACTCGGGCAACTCTTCCAGTTGCTGTTTTAACTGACATTATTCGCTCCCTGTGCTAGCTGAGGCGAGCGCATCTGCGCCACCTACGATTTCACTGATCTCTTGGGTAATTTCGGCTTGACGAGCCGCGTTTGCAAGTCGGGTTAACGACTTAATTAACTCATCAGCATTGTCAGTTGCTGACTTCATAGCGCGACGCCTTGCTGCATGCTCACTGGCTGCAGATTGAAGCATCGCATTAAACACTCGAGCCTGAATGTAGCGGGGTAGCAATGCATTAAGCACCTCACCAGCATTAGGTTCGAATTCATACATCGGCAAGATAACTGCCGGACCTGTTGACTCCACAACCTCCAGCGGCAGCATTCGCTTTGCATCTGGAGTTTGAGTAATCATTGATTTAAATTGAGTATAAATAATATGAAGTTCATCAACACCATGTAGGTCAATCTGAGCATCTGCAATAAAGGCGGCAATTAATGCATCAGAAACCTCGCGGGCATGGACATAACTTGGGTTATCTGAAAAACCACTCCAAGAGGCGGTGATTTTTCGATTTCTAAACTTATAGAAATTAATTCCTTTTCTACCTACCAAATAGGTATTCACCTCAAGACCTCTAGATTGCAATAGCGCAATCAATTGATCACCCTCTTTAATCGCAGCATTTGAATAAGCACCTGCCATACCTCGATCTGCGGTAATAATTAAGACGGCAGCTCGCTTTGGATTGGCAGAGGCGGTGGTAAGTGGATGATTAGTAGTTGATAAGGAAGCAACAGCTGAGACTGCCCGAGTTAACTCGTTGGCGTAAGGAGATGAGGCAGCAACTTTTTGTTGCGCCTTAACAATGCGAGAGGCAGAGATTAGCTCCATCGCCTTGGTTATCTTCTTAGTCGCCTTTACCGACCGCATGCGGCGGCGGTAAGTACGAAGTTGGGCACCCATTTTTTATCTCGCTTTTCTTATCGCTTTATCGCCGGTACTTGACGGGTTATTTGTTCATTATCAACACCATCTAATGCATCAGCTTTCTTCTCATTTACTACTGGTGCAACTGAAGCTTTGAATTGAGTCTTAAAAGTATTAATAGCCTCTTCCAAAGACTTAACAGTGTCATCTGTTAACTCTCTAGTAGCAGAGATAACCTCAAAGATTTGTTTGCGCTCTCTAGCAATAAAATCTAGAAACTCAGTTTCAAATCGACGGATATCTACCACTGGAATTGAGTCCATATTTCCAGTGGTTCCTGCCCAAATAGAGGCTACCTGACGCTCAACTGAGAATGGTGAGTATTGACCTTGCTTTAACAATTCAACCATTCGAGCACCACGTTCTAACTGTGCTTTAGATGCAGCATCAAGATCTGAACCAAATGCAGCGAAGGCTTCTAATTCACGATACTGGGCAAGATCTAGACGAAGTCGTCCGGCAATCTTTTTGATCGCCTTAGTTTGTGCTGAGCCACCAACACGTGAGACTGAAATACCAACGTTAATCGCAGGACGAACACCTGCGTTAAACAAATCGGTTTCTAAGAAGCACTGACCATCGGTAATAGAGATAACGTTGGTAGGAATAAATGCAGAAACATCATTTCCCTTTGTCTCAATGATTGGCAATCCAGTCATTGAGCCACCACCCATATCATCAGATAATTTTGCGCATCTTTCCAACAAACGTGAGTGCAGATAGAAAACATCTCCAGGATATGCCTCACGACCCGGTGGGCGCCTTAGTAATAGCGAAACTGATCGATATGCCTCTGCTTGTTTGGATAGATCATCAAAAATAATCAATACATGTTGACCTTTATACATCCAGTGCTGACCAATAGATGAGCCGGTGTATGGGGCTAAGTACTTAAACCCAGCTGGATCAGATGCAGGGGCTGCCACAATTGTTGTGTACTCCATGGCTCCTGCTGCCTCTAGTGCACCTTTAACTGATGCAATAGTTGAGCCCTTTTGTCCAATTGCAACATAAATACATTTAACCTGCTTCTTTGGATCTCCACTCTTCCAGTTCTCTAACTGGTTAATAATTGTGTCAACTGCAATCGCAGTCTTACCAGTCTGGCGATCACCAATGATTAGCTGACGCTGACCGCGGCCGATAGCAGTCATGGCATCAATTGCTTTAATTCCAGTTTGAAGTGGTTCTTTTACAGGCTGACGTTGCACAACAGATGGTGCTTGAATTTCAAGCGCGCGAGTAGTTTCAGCTTTAATCTCACCCTTGCCATCAATTGGTCGACCTAAGGCATCGACTACTCTTCCTAAAAATCCATCACCAACTGGAACAGAGAGAATTTCTCCAGTACGACGAACAGTTGTTCCCTCTTCAATTCCAGAGAACTCACCTAAAATCACAACACCGATTTCGCGAACATCTAAGTTCAGCGCTAGACCCAATGTGCCGTTTTCAAACTTTAACAACTCATTGGTCATAGTTGATGGCAGACCTTCCACACGTGCGATGCCATCACCTGCCTCGGTGACACTACCGATCTCATCCTTTACGGCAGCTCCAGGTTTATATGCAGCGACATGTTTTGCCAGTGCATCCCGAATCTCTTCGGGGCGGATACTTACTTCGGCCATCTTTTTCTCTCTTCTCTCTTTAAATAACAGATGCTGTGGGCATCTGTTAAAACTAACTTACGAGCGCTCTGCCCGCATCTGCTAACCGATTAACTATGGTGCCATCTATAACATCATCGGCATACCTAATTGATATACCACCTAACACCTTTGGATCTATCTCAAGATTAATATGAACATCTCTACCCATTTGTTTGCCTAGAGCGGCAACTAATTTGTTTATTTGAGCATCGCTTAATGCAACTGCAGATTTAACATGGGCCACTAAACGATCTTTTCGAGCAGAAACATAATGTGAGTAGGTTGCCAATGTTGCATCAATACTTCGACCTCGACGAAGAGTTATAACTCTTTTGAGTAAATTTATAGTTGAGTTTGCATACTTACCTTTTACCACTGATTCAAGTAAGGCAACCTTGCTTTGATCTGTATCAGCTGAGGTATTTAGAGCTTGGCGAAGCTCTGGATTTGCTCTAAGCACCCGAGCAAAATCAAATAGTTGATTTTCTACCTGCTCTAACTCATTATTTTTATCAGCGGATGTGGCCTCTGCCTCGATGGCTAAATTTTCAATCGCATCTGCGATCTCACCTGGATTAGACCAACGAAGTGCAGCAGCATTTGCAAGTAATGCTTGGGCTGGTGCAGTTATGTTTTTACCAAATAGATTTGAAATCAACTCTGCCTTTGCACTCACATCACGGGCATTATCAGTTAGCGCTCTTCTGACCCCAATTGAGGAGCTTAAAACCGAGAGAATTACAAATAAATCTTGGGCAAGGAGGGCTACCTCATTTGCAGATTGTTTTTCAACAGCCTGCGTTAATGATTTTCGCAGAGTTATTACCGAAGCTCTGCTAGAGCCACCCAATACCTTCATGACTATTTACTCTTCTCCAGATCTGCAATAAAGCGATCAACTATCCGAGATTGACGAACCTGGTCATCTAATGCTTCTCCGACAATCTTTCCGGCTAATTCAGTTGCAAGCGCTCCCACCTCATTACGTAGTGAGGTGATTGCTTGTTGACGCTCGGCTTGAATTGCAGCGGTTGCAGCTGCTGAAATTCGAGCCGCCTCCTCTACCGCCTTTGCTCGCAAATCTTCAATAATTGCAGCACCTTGTACCCGAGCATCTTCTCGTATTTTCTGTGCTTCGCCCTGAGCATCCTTAAGTTGCAAGGTGTATTTTTGAAGGGCTACTTCCGCCTCTCGTTGTGCTTTCTCAGCACGTTCGATACCACCTGCAATTGCATCAGTTCGCTCCGCAAATGCTTTTTCAAATAACGGAACAACTTTGGCGCGTAATACTAAGAACAGTAATGTGAAGGCAACAAAGCCAACAATTAATTCAGCAGTATGCGGAATTAAAGGGTTTGCTCCCTCACCTGCCACCCAGTTGCTAAAACTCCCCCGAACCATCTTTTACCAATCCTCGCGCGAATTAAAGTACGAAAGCTAGAACGAGACCGAATAGCGCTAGAGCTTCAGCTAATGCGAAGCCTAGGAATGCGATCGGTTGCAACACTGAGCGTGCCTCAGGTTGGCGTGCTACACCACTGATGTAAGCAGCGAAGATCATGCCCGTTGCGATTGCCGGTCCGATTGCAGATAGGCCATAACCGACCAGGTTGAGTGTGCCTTCCATATTCTTTTCCTTCTTTCTTTGTTAGTTGTTGCTTGGGTTTTTTCTAGTGTTCATCCGCTAACGCACCCGCTATGTAGAGGGCGGTTAACAGGGTAAAGATATATGCCTGTAGGCATTGGACCATAAATTCAAAAAAAGTGAGCGCAATTCCAAAGGCAAAGGCAAAAGGTGAGACCAGCTTTAAGCCAACAACACCTTGCAAAAGGTGTTCTCCGCCTAGGATGAAAACAAGTAATAAGAGATGGCCGGCGAACATATTGGCAAATAACCGAAGCGATAAGGTAAGTGGACGAACAATAAAATAGGTAGCCACTTCAATTGGAGTTAGTAATACATAAACTGGCTTTGGAACTCCAGGCATAAACATAATTTCTTTAAGGTAAGGCATAAGCCCTTTATGCTTAATCGCAACATAATGGAAAATTACAAAGGTAAATAGAGCCAATACATACGGAAAGCTCACCCTAGACATAGTAGGAAACTGCAAAAATGGAATAATGCCAAATAAATTATTGGTTAAAATAAATGTAAAGAGCGTAAACAAATATGGAACAAACCGCATGAACTCATGACCAATAACATCTCTGGCTAAATCATTTCGCACAAAGCCATAAACGGATTCACCAGCAAATTGCAGCTTAGATGGAACGATCGAGGCTTTTCTTGCTGAAAGTATGAAGAAGGTTGAAATCAATATCACCGATAAAAATGCTAGAAAAACTGGCTTTGTTGTAAATGGATTATCCCCAAATACTGGTGGCAAATTGAAGTCGGCGGTACTAGGTGGCTTAAAGCCTTCATCTGCAGCTAATCGCACGCCCACTTAAATCTCCAAAAGTTAGTAACTATTCGGTTTGAAAAACTTGCAAGATTTCTTCTATTACATAGCTGTTGGGGAGGGCTAGCTACGGGGGAAACCTTATTAGAAGAGGCAGATTACTGGGAAATGAGAGAAGGTAAAAATCAGATTTTGGAAAGAAATGTGACCCTAATCGCGCCCAAAACGCAGCCATACTAAATATATAGATGCGCCAGCACCGAGCAGCATCCCAGCCAATACTAAGTAGGTGGTTCCCAACCAGCGATCTAAGCCCCAACCAATTCCACCCCAAATGATTAAGCCAGAGAGTAGATATCCGACAATAGACCAGAGTGCATTCTCCTCATTTTGAGAACTTTTCCTCTTCTCATCATCTGAATTTTTCTGACTCACTGTGCATCCTCCTCTTTCTTCGGTAGTGGCAACTGGACTCGCAACTTAAGGAAGCTGCGGATCTCCCCAAACAACCACGCCATGGTAATCAATATGGCGCAGATAGCAAAACTGCCTCGATCAATTGTGCTTTTGTCGCTATACCTAGTTACTAACAACAGAAAAGCGCCCATCAAAATTACTTTGGCAAAATACGAAAACATGGCCAGCGCCATAGTGGCCAAGGGATCTAAATTTCTAGAGACTCGAGCAACAAGTATATGGACACTAAAAAAAATTATCACTGTCAGTGATGCTAAAACTCCACCGTATAAACCTGACCTACCATTTACAAAACTCATTATCACAGAGCTAAGAAGTGCAACTATTGAAGCAGGGGCTAAAGCTCCGCGCCAGAGTTGGGTGTCACTCATTTAGCGCCAAACCTTTCTTACCACTTTTAATGATTTGTAGTGAGGCTAAAAATATGCCTACGCCAGCAATGATCGCAATCCAAATCGGCACAAATGCTGCAATCACAGTTGGAATTGCAAACATGGCAGTCCATAAGTAAAGCACTACTGTGGTGCGCTGTTGGGTCAACCCATATCTCATTATTCGATGATGTAAGTGTTCTCGATCGGCTGTAAATGGTGACCTGCCAGCTTTAATACGTCTTAAAATTGCCATAACAAAATCTAGTAATGGAATTGCCAAAATGGTAAATGGCAAAAGCAATGGTAATAATGCAGAGCCACCATTTTCCTCAGTTATAACCGAAGCATCAACCTGCCCGGTTAAAGTGATTGCTGAGGCACTGATCATCAACCCTAAAAACATCGCACCAGAATCACCCATAAATATTTGGGCAGGGTGAAAATTATGCGGCAAGAATCCTAGGCACAATCCAATCACTACTGCAGTTATCAGTGATGGAGCACCGGCTCGATTTAAACCATTGATGACAGCCAATAAATAAGAAAAAGCAAAAAATGATGCTGCACAAATCATTACGATTCCAGTTGCTAAACCATCTAAGCCATCAACAAAGTTGATCGCATTGATAACTACCATTACAAACAAAATTGTAAGTATCTGACCAAAATTTGTGGGCAAGGTTGTAATTCCATTAATTGGTAGCCAAAGTATTTGGACTCCATAAATCAGCAAAATGCCAGCAGCCAAAGCTTGTCCAGCAAACTTAGTAATTGGATCTAAATCAAATCGATCATCAAGTAAACCCAGTAACAAAATAAAGGTGCCACTTAAAAAAATTCCTGTTGCTTCTGTACCGAAGGATTTATGCACCAAGGGTAGGTAATTGACGATCACCAAAGTTAGTGCCATCGATAACCACATGGCCAACCCACCCCAGCGTGGTGTTGGTTGTAGGTGAATATCTCTAGATCTAATTGCAGTAATTGCTCCTGCTTTTAAAGCCAAATCTCTTACCAGTGGAGTGACCAAGTAGGTGACAATTGCTGCAAGTAAGACAGTTACTAAATACTCACGCATCTGTGTTTAAAATTAATTTTTAGGTTGCGGATAAACTGGAAAACTGGCAGTTAGTTGATGAACTTCAGCCCTTATCGATTTTGCCTTTGCATCATCATCACCCTCTTTAATGGCACGAGCAATAAATGTGGCAATCTGATTCATTTCACTCTTTCCCATACCTTGGGTTGTTATCGCGGCGGTACCAACTCGAATTCCAC
>Ga0194126_10001709_pt1 | contig 36485 bp, 31 predicted proteins | sample TA2KigC150mmetaG_FD_148641 | JGI IMG/M metagenome (GOLD analysis project Ga0194126, IMG submission 148641) | Freshwater microbial communities from Lake Tanganyika, Tanzania - TA2015035 Kigoma Deep Cast 150m | ecosystem: Environmental > Aquatic > Freshwater > Lake | place: Tanzania: Lake... | reverse complement strand
TGGCAAGGCGCATTTTTAACCGGCGCGGTTTTGGCCTATTGCCGCTGATCATGTCTCATCCTGGGCTTCCACTCGCCATCTGCCTGCTCGCTGCGCCCTTTGTGGCGGTGCTGCAATCCAAGGCCATGACGCCGCTGGCGCTGATTCCCATGGCGATCACGCTCGCGCTTGGCTGGCGGGCCGGCTGGCGGCCCGGCGTGCCCAAAGGGGCAGTGCTGTTGCTCGGGCTGATGATTGCGGGATGGGGGGCCATTACCGCGCTTTGGGCGCCAGAGCCCGGGCGCGCAGCGTTGCTCGCCGTGACGCTCGCCGCAATGATGCTGCTGGCGCATGGCGCGGCCGGTGCGGCGCAAGGGGCGCGGCTGATGCCATGGATCGGCTTTGGACTGGTGTTTGGCCTGGCGGCGGCTTTTGCTGATTGGCAAAGCGGCAATGCGTTGCGCGCGGCTGTGCGTGGGCTCAAGGAAGTGCCGGCAGCGCTCATGTTCGGGCTGAAGCCAGCGGCATCGCTTATGGCGTTATTGCTGCCCATGGCCTTCGCGCTGCCCTGGCCCTGGGTGGCGCGGGGGGCAGTGCTGGTGCTGGGGGCGGGCGTGCTGATCGCCCTGCCAGGTGAGACCGCGCGGCTCGCGACGATTGCTGGCTCGGGCGCGGCGGTGCTCAGCCTTGCGGCACCGCGCCTCGTGCCACGCCTAGTCGGGGCGGTGCTGGCTTTGGCCATTCTCACCATGCCGCTGCTGGTGGGCCTTATTCCACAAATCCCCTCCGCCAGCCTGCCGCCTTCGGCCGTGCATCGGCTGGTGATCTGGGATTTCGCCGCTCAGCGCATTGCCGAAAGGCCAATCACCGGCTGGGGCCTGGAAGCAAGCCGCGCCATGCCAGGCGGGCGCGCGCGGCCGGATGCCGCAACGCTGAACAGGCTGAACATCGCGGCGCCGGCGCAGCGAGACTTCCTTGCCATGCCGCATGTGGAGGTGATGCCGCTGCACCCGCATAACGGCGCGCTTCAGCTTTGGCTGGAATTGGGCGGCATTGGAGCCCTGATCGGTGCCGCGCTGATGCTGGCGTTGGGCGTTGCGGCATCGCGCAGCGCCGCACCGGCGGTGGGCGCTGGGATGCTTGCCTCTGCTGCCGTTACGGGCATGCTTTCCTTCGGGCTTTGGCAGGCATGGTGGGTCGCAAGCCTATTGCTGGGCGTGGTGGCGCAGGCGGCGCAAAAGCCTTCTGGCGTTGCAAAATGAGGGGGTTATCTACCAAACCGCGCAAATTCCCGCGCCAGATCCTCATAAATCGCGCGCTTGAATTCCACCGCCAGCGCGGGCAATTCCTGAAGTTGCGCCCATCGCCAGGCATCGAATTCCGGGTGCGGGTCAAGATCAAGCCGGATATCGGCATCATCGCCCAGAAAGCGGAGCGCAAACCATTTCTGCCGTTGTCCGCGATACCTCCCGCCAAGCGCCTTGCCGATCAGTTCTGGCGGCAGGTCATAAAACAGCCAGCTTGGGTGTTCGGCCAGAATCTCGGCCTTGTCGGAGCCGATTTCCTCCTGCAATTCGCGAAAAATGGCGATGGCGGGGTCCTCGTCGGCATCCATGCCGCCCTGCGGCAATTGCCAGCCACCCGCCGCCCCTTCCGCATTGGGCAAATCGGCGCGCCGCGCTATCAATACCCGCCCCGCCGTGTTGAACAGCAGCGCGCCAACATTATCCCGATAGGGCAGCGTCATTGCGTGCGGGCCTCACCGGGCTCCGGCGGGCGGCGAATCAGCACTGAAACGGGGGCCAGCACCACGCCGCGCCGTTCAAGCCCTGCCGCCCAGGCCACGAGCCGATCAACCACCACCGGCGTTGCGGCATGCACAAGGCCAAGCGCCGAACCGCGTGCCTTGGCAATAGTCTCCGACTCCCCAAGGCGGCGTTCGATTTCCGACCGGCTCACTCGTTCATCGAGGATCACATCTACAGCACGGCCGCAGGCGCGGCCCGGCCCGGCAACATCTGGGCGCGCATCCACAAACAACAGGCCACGATTGCGGAGCGATTCCTGCAGCGCCAGATAGCTTTGCTCCATGGCAGCGAAGCGTTCGCCCCGCATGCCACCGACCACGCCAATGGCGCCGACATAGCCCGGAAAGCGAGAGAGCACCCATTCCAGATTGGCCATGTTTTCCGGCGCGGATTGCCCGGTCAGCAAGGCGCGATTACCAGGGTCATTCAGCGGATAGCCGGCGGGTTCCAGCGGCAGGCCGATCAGCGTTTCAGCCACTTTGGCACGCAGCCGTTCCGCCACCTGGGCCGCCCGAGGCGCGTAGGGCGAAATTGCGAAAGTCACCGCAGGCGGCAGCCGGCGCATGGCGTCGTCCGTATGCGCATTGGAAATGCCGATATCAGCAACGATGATACCAATACGTGGGCGGGTATCCTGCCGGTCGAAGTGCGCTCCATAGGCGCGAATGGAAGTGCGGCCATCGGCGGCCACGCGCGGCAACGCGCCAAAGTGCCCTTGTTCCAGCATCGCCTGATCGGGCGCGGGGATAGGCCGTGCCGTGGGAAATTCCGGCGTAGCAACCGGCACGTCCAGCGGCGGCGGGGCCGGGGCACCCGGGGTTTGCACGGCTGCCTCATCGACCAGGGGCGGCTGATCCGGCGCGGTGGGTGCAGGAGCTCCCGCCTGGGCGGGCAATTGGGGAGGGGGCGAAGGCTCGGGCGTTGCAGCAGGCGGGGCTGGTGTTTCGGCCACCGGTGCGGGGACAGGCGCAGGCGGTGCCTCTGGTTCCGCCTGGGCAGGCGCGGGTGCGGGTTCGGGCGATGGCGCAGCCTCAGCCATCGTCGCCTCACGCGGTTCGGGCGGGCCTAGGTTGTCAAGCCAAAGCCCGCCGCCGCCCAGAAGCAGCAGCACCAAAACCCAAAACAGGCCAAGCCCGCGCCAGCCGGCGAATACCCGGCGTGGCAAACCTTCTGCCATCACACCCTCAGCGCTGCCCGCCGCGTGGCGCCGAAGCCATGCCGCGCAGCAGCATTAAAGCCTGTTGAAGTTGATGATCCGTTTCCGGCTTGGTGGGATCAAAGGCCAGTGCGCCCTCCGCTGGCTGGCGCACAACACGTTCCACCAGGCCTGCCGGCAGGTTGAGCGGCGGTGGCGGGATCGGTGCGCGGGTTTCCGCCTGGGTTTCGTTGCGGAGAGACCGACGCAAATCCGCTTCCCGATCACGCGGCTGTTGCGCTGCGCGGGTTTCTTCGCGCGTTGCCAGCACTTCGAGATCGGGTTCAATCCCCGTGCCTTGGATGGACCGGCCAGAGGGCGTGTAATACCGCGCCGTGGTCAAACGGATGGCGCCATGGCCCGGCACGGGCATCACCGTTTGCACGCTGCCCTTGCCGAAGGATTTCACGCCGACGACCACGGCGCGCCGATGATCCTGAAGTGCGCCGGCGACGATTTCACTCGCACTCGCGCTGCCGCCATTGATCAGCACGACAATCGGCAAGCCATCGGCGATATCGCCCGCCTTGGCGTTCCAGCGCTGTGCATCTTCCGTCCGACGCGCGCGGGTGGAGACAATTTCCCCTTGCGTCAGGAAATCATCCGTGACCTGCACCGCCTGATCAAGCAAGCCACCGGGATTATTGCGGAGATCAAGCACCAGGCCACGTAGCCCGCCCTGCGCCTGCTGCTTCAATTGCTGCACTGCGCGGCGCAGCCCAACTTCCGTCTGTTCGTTAAAGGAGGTGATGCGAATATAACCCAGATTGCCATCTTCCAGCCGGAAGCGCACCACTTGCGGGCGGATGACATCGCGCGTCAGCGTGAGTTCAATCGGCCGTTCGGCCCCTTGGCGACGGATGGTGAGTTTGATTTGCGTACCGCGTTGGCCGCGCATCTGGTCCACCGCTTCCTGCAAGGTCAGCCCTTGCACAGAAGTGCCATTCAGATGCGTGATGAAATCGCCGGGCCGGACGCCCGCGCGCGCGGCAGGCGTTTCGTCAATCGGGCTGATGACTTTGATATAACCGCCTTCTTGCGTGACTTCGATTCCAAGCCCGCCGAATTCACCGCGGGTCTGAGTTTGCATGTCGCGGAAGCTGCGCTGATTCAAATAGGATGAATGCGGATCAAGGCTGGACAGCATGCCCTGGATCGCGTTTTCAATCGCGTCCCGGTCATTCACCGGTTCCACATATTCGGCGCGCACCCTCTCGAACACATCGCCAAACAGGTTCAACAGCCGATAGGTCTCGGCCCGGCCCCCTTCCTGCGCCCAGGCAGCAACCAAGGGGCCCACCACCACGCCGGCGGCAAAGGCCGCACCAATTCCCGCATAACGCAAAATCCCGCGCTGCATGCGCTGCAATCCTTCTCATCACTCGGCCGGAACCGGAAACCCCTTCATAAGATAGGCGTTCGTAAGGCTTTGCGCGACTCTAGAATGCCTTGCATCGCCGAAAATGCGCGCGGGCCGCTAATCCGCCCCGCCAAGCCACGGGATCGGGTCCACAACCTGGCCATTGCGGCGCAATTCGGCGTAAAGCGCCCCGCGCCCATCCGCGCCCACGCCGAGTCGGCCAAGCGCCTCGCCCGCCAGCAGCGCCGCGCCCGCTTCGGTGTCCAAAGCGTCAAAACCGGCCAGAACCAGATGCAGGCCCGGGCCGCATTCCAGGATGATGATCTGCCCGAAGCGCCGGAAGGGGCCGGCGAATACCGCACGCCCGGTGCAGGGGCTGGCCACCCGCGCGCCGCCCGCCGTTGAGAAAGTGACCCCGCGCGCCGGCCCGGCTTCCCCCCTTTGGCCGAAGCCGAGGCTGATCCGCCCATGCACCGGCGCCGAGCGGGGCTGATCCGGTGCCGCGATTTGCGGCACGACAGAGGGTGTGGCCGAGCGCGCTTGGCGCGCTTCCTGCCGTGCCCTTGCCGCCGCTTGCCGCGCCTGTTCACGTTCCAGCGCGGCCACCATGTCCTGCAGGTCATTGGCGCGGGCGAGCGCTTCCTGCGCCCTCGCGGCTTCGGCCCTTTGCGTCCCGCGCGCTGCGCGTTCGCGGAGCCTGGTCTCGGCGATTTCCTGATCGAGCGCCGTGGCGGCTTGGCGCAGTTCAGCCTCGGCGGCAGCGACTACCGTTGCTTCCGCAGTGGCGATACGCGCGCGGCGTTCGGCTTCGGCATTGGCAAGGCGGAATTCTTCGGCCTCGGCACGGATTTGCCGTGCCATGCCTTGCAGGACCAGCAGGCCGCGCAGGGCCTCATCCGGCGGGGCGGGCTGGGCGAGGAGCGTTTCGGCCGGCCAAAGGGCAAGGCGCCGCATGGCCGGCATCATGGGCGCAAGGGAAGCCGCGCGGGACGCTGCCTCATTATACGCCGCCGCCGCTGCGACTTCCGCGCCTTGCTTGCGTTGCGCTGCCGCCTCCAAAGCACGTTCGGCTTCCTGCACGCGCGCCGCCATGGCAACGCGCTGTCGTGCGAGGCCGCTTTCTTCCGCCGCTGCGGCTTCGGCTTCGCGCGCGGCGGCTTCGGCAGCGGCGCGGCTCGCGACGCCAGTGCGGCGGGCTTGCTCCAAAGCCTCGCGTGAAGGCTGCGCAAGCGCGAGGCTTGGCAAAGCCAGCAGGAATAGCGCGAAGGCAAGGCGCGCTTTAGCCAAGCAGGGAATGCCCCGTCATGGCGGCCGGCTGCGGCAGGCCAAGGAGCGCAAGCAAACTCGGCGCGATATCCGCAAGCCGCCCATCCTTGAGCGCCGAGTGCTCAGGCCCACCCATCAGAATGGCTGGCACCACATTGGTGGTATGCGCGGTATGCGGCCCGCCGGTTGCGGGGTCTTTCATCAATTCCGCATTGCCGTGATCGGCAGTGACCAGCAGGCAACCGCCCACATCCCGCAGTGCGGCCACAATGCGCCCAAGCCCGGCATCCACGGTTTCGACAGCCTTGGTGGCCGCGACAAGGCTGCCGGTATGCCCGACCATATCGGCATTGGCGTAATTCAGCACAATCAGATCAAAGGCGCGGCTTTTGATAGCATTGACAGCCTTTTCTGTCAGTTCCGGCGCCGACATTTCCGGCTTCAAATCATAAGTCGCGACATCCTTGGGTGAGGGCACCATGATGCGTTCCTCGCCGGGATGGGTCGCTTCTTCGCCGCCATTCAGGAAGAAGGTGACATGCGCGTATTTTTCCGTCTCTGCCATGCGGAGCTGTTTCAGCCCCGCCCGCGCCACAACTTCCCCAAGCCCGTCGGCCATGGATTGCGGCGCAAAGGCGGTGGCGAGATGCGCGTTCAGCGCCTCGCTATATTCCGTGAGGCCGACAGCGGCGGTAAAGCGCGGCAGGTGCCCGCGCACAAAGCCATCAAAGCCGGGGTCGAGTAGCGCGGTGAGGATTTCCCGCGCGCGATCGGCGCGGAAATTGAAGCAGAGAATGCCATCGCCATCCCGCATGCCGGCGTAATCACCAATCACGCTGCACAGGATGAATTCGTCGGTTTTCTCGGCGGCATGAGCAGCCGTGATGGCAGCGGCGGCGGAGGACGCAGTATTTCCCTTGGCTTCCACCATCGCTGCATAGGCTTGCGAAACGCGATCCCAGCGCTTGTCACGATCCATCGCGAAATAGCGCCCGATGATGGTGGCGATGCGCACGCCTGCAACGCCGGCCAGATCGGCTTCGAAACGTTTCAGATAATCAGGTGCCGCGCGCGGTGGCGTATCCCGCCCATCGGTGAAGCCATGAATGGCCACCGGTATGCCTGCGTTCGAGAGAAGTTTTGCGAGCGCCACCGCATGATTTTGATGCGCGTGCACTCCGCCCGGTGACAGCAGGCCCATCAGATGACAGGTGCCGCCCGAGGCTTTCAGCTTCGCAATCAATCCTGTCAGCGCCGGCAATCGCGCGAAAGACCCATCGGCAATGGCGGCATCAATGCGCGGCAAATCCTGCATCACCACGCGCCCCACACCGATATTGAGGTGCCCGACCTCGGAATTGCCCATCTGCCCTTCCGGCAGCCCGACATCTATGCCTGAGGTTTTGAGGAAAGCATGCGGGCAGGACGCCCAAAGTGCGTCGAAATTGGGCGTCTTCGCCTGACGCACGGCGTTATCGGCAACCTCCTCCCGCCAGCCCCAGCCATCCAGAATGACCAGCATCACGGGGCGTGGCAGGGCAGGGGCGTGCATCAAGGCGGACTCCAATTCTCGTGAGCGCGGAAATACCCTTCGCGCTGGGCCTGGGGCAAGCGCGGCTCAGAAGGGCAGCAGCGCTGGCACGCCAAAGAAGCGCGCATGGAAATGCAGTGTTAAAGCCCATCCGATCACAGCGAGCGCGGGCGCAAGCCAGCCAATGTCCGCCAGCACCAGTCGATTGCGCCCGGTCATAATGGCACCAAAGGGCAGAATGGAGGTCTCGGCGCGCAACTTCGCCGCCGCTTCAGGGCTGCGCGCCGCAAGCTTGCGATCAATGGAGGGCATGCCGAGAAACGCGCTGATGGCGAAAGTGCCGAAAAAGATCAAACTCGCCAAATCGCCATTGCCGATCACATGCACCAAGGCCCAAAGCGCGAAGGACCAGAGCATGGGGTGGCGCGTAATGCGCTGAATGCCACGCACCTGCTGCCCGGCCATTGCCTCGCCGCCCACGGCGGTGGGGTTGCGCAAGAAGCCAGCCACGAAAAACAGAAAGGCGGGCAGCATGATCAGTGCCAGGATCAGGCGAAGCCAGGCAGGTGCCACCCAAAGCGGCATGGCAACCGCGCCTTCCCAGGCGCGCACCAGCATCATGATCGTAATGATCGAGATGATAGCATAGACGATGCGAAACCCATTCTCCCCGATCTTGGCGACCAGGCGCGTGCGGATATCTGTACCGGCAAAGCCATTATGCGTGGCGATCCAAAACGCCGCCGCCACCAGCAGGGGAAGAATGCCTTCCATGGCCTACAAATCCTTCAAGACAGCCCAAAGGGCCGATTTCGCCTCAAACCCAATGCCGGAAATATCGGGCATTTTGATCCGCCCATCCACCACCGGCGCGCTATCGGCGAAACCGCCAAACGGCGCGAAGACCTCAGGGTAGCTCTCATTGCCTCCAAGCCCAAGCCCAACCGCGATATTGAGCGCGAATTGATGCCCGCCATGCGGCACGCAACGCCGCGGCGACCAGCCATGCCGTGCCAGCATCTCGAGCGTGCGAAGATATTCAACCAGCCCGTAAGAAAGTGCCGGATCAAATTGCAGAATATCGCGATCCGGCCGGAGGCCACCATGGCGGATCAGGTTACGCGCATCCAGCATGGAGAACAGATTCTCGCCCGTTGCAATCGGTGGCATGTATTGTTCGGCGAGCGCCGCATGGGTTGCATAATCCAGCGGGTCGAGCGGTTCCTCATACCAGCGCAGCCCAAAGGGTTGCAGCGCCGCGCCATAGGTCAGCGCGGCATGCAAACCAAAGCGGCCATTCACATCCACGGCCAGGCGCGAAACATCGCCGCCCAGCAGCTTCCCCACCGCTTCGATGCGCGCCATGTCTTCGCTGAGCGCATCCTTTAGCGCCGTGCCAGGTGCGCCACCGATTTTCATTTTCACGGTGGTATACCCCATGCCCAGATAGCGCTTCATTTCCTCAACCAAGGCATCCACGCCCTTGCCCGGGTAGTAATAGCCGCCCGCGGCATAAACCCAGGCGCTGTCATCCGCCTGACCGCCGCGATAGCGATCTGCGAGCAAGCGCCAAAGCGGCACGCCGGCAAGCTTCGCCGCGGCATCCCACAGCGCCATGTCCAAAACGCCAACGGCGACGGAACGATCGCCATGCCCACCGGGCTTTTCATTGCGCATCATAGCGGCCCAGGCGCCGGCGGGGCGGAGCCCGCCATCCTTGCGCGTCAATTCCGCTTCCGTCGCGGCTTGCAGGCGCGGGATGAAACGTTCCGCGAGCAAACCAGGCTGCGCATAACGGCCATTGGAATTGAAGCCATAGCCCGTGGCCGTTTTGCCCGCGCCATCTTCCACTGTGATGGCAACAATACTCGCGGTCATTTTAGAAAAATCAATATAGGCATTGGCAATGGCGCTGCTGATGGGCACCACGCCTTGGCGGATGGAAGTGATACGCATGGTGTTTCCTGTCTCAAAGCGCGCCGTCAATTGCGCGCGATGTTCAACCGAGCAATCTGCCGATCACGCGCGCCGTGTAATCCACCACCGGGATCACGCGCCCGTAATTGATGCGTGTCGGTCCGATCACGCCAATGGCACCGACGATCTTTTCCTGGCCATTGCGGAAGGGGGCGACCACTACGGAAAGTCCAGCGCTATCGAACAACCCGCTTTCGGCACCGATGAAAATCTGCACGCCTTCGCCGCGCTGTGCCAATTCCAGCAGGCGCAGCATGGTTTCCTGCGCTTCCAGCCGTTCAAACAGCCGCTGGATTTCCTGCACCTGCGCTGCCTGATCCAGATTCTGCAATAGCCGCGATTGGCCACGCAAAATCAGCGACCCGCCACCGCCGCCCGACCAGGTGGCGAGCCCTGCCGCGATCACCTGCTGCGTCAATGCATCGAGCGCCGTGCGGTCGGCGGCGATTTCCTCGGCGACCTTGCTGCGGGTTTCTTCCAAGGTGCGGCCCGCGAGCCGCGCGTTCAGATAGTTGGACGCCTGGTTCAGCGCCGAAGGCGGCAGGCCCGCCGGCACTTCAATGACGCGGTTTTCCACCTGGCCGCCTTCATGCACCAGCACCACCAGCGCGCGGCCCGGCCCAAGGGCCACAAATTCGATATGGCGCACCGGGTTTTCGGTCTTGGGTGCCACCACCAGCCCGGCTGCCCCCGCCAGGCCCGAGAGCATTAGCCCGGCTTCCGCCAGCGTTTCCTGCAAGGACCGGCCCGATGCCGCGCAGCGCGCCGCAATCGCATCCCGGTCTTCTTCGCCGAGCGCGCCAAATTCCAGCAAGCCATCCACGAAAAGCCGAAGCCCGCGCTCGGTCGGCAGCCGCCCCGCCGAGGTATGGGGCGCGTAAAGCAGCCCGGCATCCTCCAAATCCGCCATGGCATTGCGAATGGTTGCCGGGGAAAGGCCCAGCGGCAGCCGGCGCGACAGGGTGCGGGACCCCACAGGTTCGCCTGTCGCGACAAAGGTTTCCACCAATTCACGCAGGATCTGCGCCGAACGGCTATCCAACCCGGCAGCGGCCGGCAGGCCGGGTGCAAGCCTCGTGGGCGTATGGGTCACGGGTTTGAGTCCCGATTTGTCATGCAGTGAGTATGAAGCCTGCACCGGGCGCGTCAACGGGTTAGCGCCGCCCCCTCGCCTGTGCTAACCGGCCAGGCCATGACTAGACCTTCAGGCCGCGCCCCCGGCGCGCTTCGCACCGTTTCCATCCAACCCGGCGTCGCCCGCCATGCAGAGGGTTCCTGCGTAATTCGCATGGGCCTGACCGAGGTGCTGTGCACTGCGAGCGTTGAAGGGAAGGTGCCGCCCTTCCTGCGCGGCCAGGGCCAGGGCTGGGTCACGGCAGAATATGGCATGCTGCCACGTGCGACGCATACGCGCGGGGACCGTGAAGCGGCGCGCGGCAAGCAATCCGGCCGCACACAGGAAATCCAGCGCCTGATTGGGCGCAGCCTTCGCGCCGTGACGGATTTGAAGGCGATGGGGGAGATGACCATCACGCTCGATTGCGATGTGCTGACCGCCGATGGCGGCACGCGCTGCGCTTCCATCACTGGTGCCTGGGTCGCGCTGCATCTGGCGTTTGAACATTGCAAGCGCATGAATGTCATCTCGCGCAATCCGCTGAAGGATCAGGTGGCAGCGATTTCCTGCGGCATTTATCAGGGCGTGCCCGTGCTCGACCTTGATTATGATGAGGACAGCAAGGCGGATGCCGATGCGAATTTTGTGCTAACGGCGTCCGGCGGGATTGTGGAAATTCAAGGCACTGCCGAAGGTGCGCCCTTTACGGAAGCCGATTTGCAGGCGCTGATGGGCCATGCGCGCGAAGGCACTGCAGCGCTTTTCGCCAAGCAGCTTCGTGCGGTGGATAAGTGATGGCGCGTCGGTGCCTCTCACGCGGCGAGAAGATTGTCATCGCCTCCCATAATTCTGGGAAGCTGCGTGAAGTGGCGGCTTTGTTGGCGCCGCATGGCATTGAAGTGGTAAGCGCCGGCGCGCTTGGCCTGCCGGAGCCTGAAGAGACAGAAACCAGTTTCCTTGGCAATGCGCGGATCAAAGCGCATGCGGCGGCGCGCGCGGCGGGGATGCCGGCGCTTTCCGATGATTCAGGGTTTTCGGTGGCGGCGCTGGATGGCGCCCCCGGCGTCTATACCGCCGATTGGGCCATGCGCCCGGAAGGCGGGCGGGATTACACGCTTGCCATGGGCAAGGTGCATGATCTGGCGCAGCACGCTTCAGACCGCGCCGCCTGGTTCACCTGCGCGCTGGTGCTCGCCTGGCCCGAAGGGCACGAAGAAGGTTTTGAAGGCAAGGTGGAAGGCGTTTGGGTCTGGCCGCCACGCGGCGCGCATGGCTTTGGCTATGACCCCATGTTCGTGCCGCAGGGACGGCTTGAGACCTTCGGCGAAATGGACCCGGCGGAAAAGCACCGCATCAGCCACCGCGCCGCGGCTTTCGCGCTGCTGGCCGCTTCCTGCCTGCCACCGGCGGCAGGCTGAGCGGCAAGGGCACGCTGGTTTCCGGCGATAGCCCATGCCGGATCAGGCTGGCCCAGCCTTCTTCTGGCGTGTCCACGATTTCAAACAGCTTCAAATCCGCTTCACTGATCATGCCTTCCTCGGCGAGGGCCGCGAAATTCATCACCTTGTTCCAATAGTCGCGCCCAAACAGCACAATGGGCAAGGCACGCATTTTCTGCGATTGTACTAGCGTCAGTACCTCAAACAGCTCATCAAAAGTCCCGAATCCACCTGGAAAAACGGCGAGTGAATTGGCGCGCATGGCGAGATGCATCTTGCGCATGGCGAAGTAATGGAAGCGAAACGTCAGCGCCGGCGTAGACCAGGAATTGGGCGCCTGTTCATGCGGCAGGGTGATGTTGAAGCCGATGGAGGGCGCGCCGCATTCTGACGCACCACGATTGGCGGCTTCCATGATCCCAGGGCCACCGCCAGTTGCAATTACATTGTCGCGCGGTGCACCGGATGCCACCAAGGCCCCGCCGCGCATTGAGACAATGCGGGCGAAGGCGCGCGCAACCTCATAATAGCGGGACCGATCCAGCGCCTGTTGCGCGGCGCGTTTTTCTGCCGCGCCGCGCGCTTTTTTGGCGAGTGCGGCGGCTTGTTCGGCGCTTGGCGTGCGGGCGGAACCGAATACCACCACGGTGGACCGCACCCCCCAATCGCGCAGTGCATACTCAGCCTTGGCGTATTCCATGCCGAAGCGGAAGGGGCGCATTTCATCGCGGAGCAGGAATTCCTGATCTTCCACCGCCAGCAGGTAGCTGCGTGAGTGCTTTTGGGCGTAATTGTCTGGCATTGGAAACATCCCCCCACACGCGATCCCTACCATGGCATGAAGCAGGTCGGGCACGCGATGGGAAGGGCGGCCCGGCCCAAAAGCGTGACTCTGCTGCAACAGCAACGAGTCGCGCTGAATCGGAATATCGCCAAACCGTAAAAAACCCTGGGCAAAGAACGGCTTCCGGCATAGAGTGCCTAATCACTCTGAAGCGTTGCCTTGATGCCTCGCCTTTTTCTCCCGGCCGAATCCAGGCCCTCTGCCGATCCGGGTGCCGTCAGGCGGCGCTTTGCCTCGGCCGATCTGCGTGCGCTGCTCAGCCGGCGCCTGATGGAATTGTGTGGCCTGCTAGCGGCGCTAGCGGCCCTTGGTCTTGCTGCGGCGCTGTTGAGTTACGATCCCGCCGATCCTTCGGTAAATACGGCGACCGCGCGGCCCGTGAGCAACCTTGCCGGGCCGGCAGGGGCGGTTGTCGCAGATATGTTGTTGCAGGGCGTTGGTTATGCGGCGGCGCTGCCGGTGCTGACGCTGCTTGCCTGGGCCTTTCGGCTGGCAACGCAACGCGGCCTTGGCTTTATTCTCCTTCGCCTTTTCGGCCTGGTCCTCAGCCTGCCTCTCGGCGCTGCAGCGCTGAGCCTTGCCCCCTTGTCACCGGAAGCGCCTAGCCTCGCTGGTGCGGGCGGTGCGTTGGGGCCGCTTCTGGCAGGTGGGGTGATCTCCTGGCTTTCGGGTAATTTCGGGGCTTATGGATCATTGCTCGGCAAGGCGGGGATCGTCTTTGGCGCAGTGGGGGCGGGCTTCATTGGCTGCGGCCTGACCTTTGGCGAATGGCGCGGCGCGGGCCGTGCGGCGCTCGGCGCCAGCCAGTCCGCTTTGGATGCGGCGCGGGCCGGGGCGGAACGGCTGCGCCCGCTTGGCGAGGCTGAACCCAAGAAGCCCGGCTTTTTCGCCCGCCTTGGCGCGCGCTTCAAATCCGGCACCGGGCGTCTATTCCGTCGCCAGGAACCGGAGATCCCTCTCGGCCCCATGCTGCGCGCCGCCGATGCGGCGGCCGAGGCCATGCCGATTCGCCCCGAGGTGCCCGAAGCCCCGCGCGAAGCCCCGCCAGTGCGCCCGCGCAAGCAGCCAGAACCCGCGCGCCGCCTGGCGCAGCAACCAGCGCTTGATCTGGGAGATGGCGCTTGGGCGCTGCCACCGCTTGACCTGCTGACGCCTGCGCCCGCGCAGCGTATGGGACGACCTTCCGAGGAATCGCTCCAGGCCAATGCGCGGCTTTTGGAAAGCGTATTGGAAGATTACGGCGTGCGCGGGCGCATTGTGGAAATCCGCCCCGGCCCGGTGGTGACGCTATACGAATTGGAACCCGCCCCCGGCACCAAATCGGCGCGCGTGATTGGCTTGGCTGACGATATCGCGCGGTCCATGAGCCTGATTGCGGTGCGCATCGCAACCGTGCCGGGGCGCAATGTGATCGGCATTGAAATGCCGAACGCTAAGCGTGAAACCGTTTTCCTGTCTGAAATGTTCGGGGATGAAGGCTGGCATCGCCATCCGGGCAAGCTGCCCTTGGCGTTGGGCAAGGATATCAGCGGCGCGCCGGTGATCGCCGATCTGGCGCGCATGCCGCATTTGTTGATTGCCGGCACCACGGGTTCGGGCAAATCGGTCGGGATCAATATCATGATCTTGAGCCTGCTGTATCGTTTCAGCCCGGATGAATGCCGCTTCATCATGATTGATCCGAAGATGCTGGAACTTTCGGTCTATGACCGCATTCCGCATCTGCTGGCGCCGGTGGTGACGGAACCGCCCAAGGCGATTGGCGCGCTGAAATGGACCGTGCGAGAGATGGAGCGCCGCTACCGCGCCATGAGCCAATTGGGCGTGCGCAATATCGCTGGCTACAACGAAAAAGTGACCGCCGCGCGCCAACGCGGCGATGTGCTGACCCGGCGCGTGCAAACCGGCTTCGATCCCGAAACCAATAAGCCGGTGTTTGAGGATCAGCCGCTGGCGCTGGAAGCGCTGCCCATGATTGTGGTGGTGATTGATGAAATGGCCGACCTCATGATCGTGGCCGGCAAGGAAATTGAAGCCGCCGTCCAACGCTTGGCGCAAATGGCACGTGCCGCCGGAATTCATGTGATCATGGCGACGCAACGGCCTTCGGTGGATGTGATCACCGGCACGATCAAGGCAAATTTCCCAACCCGCATTTCCTTCCAGGTCACATCAAAGATTGATAGCCGCACCATCCTGGGTGAACAGGGTGCGGAACAATTGCTCGGCCAGGGTGACATGCTGCATATGCCGGGCGGCGGGCGGTTGGCGCGCGTGCATGGCCCCTTTGTGTCAGACACTGAGGTGGAGCGCGTGGTGGAATTCCTCCGCGCTCAGGGCGAGCCCGATTATATCGAGGAAGTAACCGATACCGAGGATGAGAGTGATTCCATTGCCATGCTCGGCATGCTGGGCGGCAATACGGATGCAGAGGCGTCACTGTATGATCAGGCGGTGGCGCTGGTGGCGCGCGAAGGCAAGGCGAGCACGAGCTTCGTCCAGCGGCATCTCAATATTGGCTATAACCGCGCGGCGAAATTGATTGAGCAGATGGAACGCGAAGGCGTGGTGGGGCCGGCCAATCATGTCGGCAAGCGGGAAGTGCTGGCGCCGGGGCCGAGCGACTAGAGCAGATCACGTTCAGATGGAATCATCTGAATGTGTGAAGATGCTCGAAAAATAATGACCTAGCGGGCCGTTGAAATTCGTAGCCTGATTTCTGTTTTTATGATTCACTGTTGTCGCATTTGGTCGAGGTTGCGATGCGTGGCAATGACGCGGTGGCGGGTTCCCTGTTCAGCTATGTTGATCTTGAAAAGCGGGTCCGCCCTGACCTTCCGCTGCGGATTTTCCGCAGCCTGGTGAATAGCGCGCTGGCTGATCTTTCGACAGCCTTTGATGCGCTCTATTCACCATTCGGTCGGGAATCCATTCCACCGGAGCGACTGCTCCGCGCTCTGCTTTTGTAAGCTTTCTACTCGATCCGTTCGGAGCGTCAGTTGGTCGAACGCATCGAATTTGACCTTCTGTTTCGTTGGTTCGTCGGCCTCGGCATTGATGACCCGGTATGGGACGCCACGACCTCCACCAAGAACCGCGACCGCCTGTTGCAAGGCGACTGGCCTCGGAGTTCTTGCGCGCGTTGCTGGCGCAGCCGAAGGTAAAGATCCTGCTTTCAAGTGAGCATTTCTCGGTCGACGGCACGCGGCTGGAAGCCTGGGCCAGCACCAAGAGCTTCCGGCCAAAGGACGGCTCTGGCCCGCCGCCCGGCACGGGCCGCAACGGGGAGCAAAGCTTCCACGGCCAGAAGCGCAGCAACGAGACCCACACATCAACCACCGACCCCGATGCGAGGCTTTACCGCAAGGGACACGGCAAGGAAGCCAAGCTGGCCTTCATGGGGCATGCGCTGATGGAGAATTGCAACAGCCTGATTGTTGGTGCTGTTGCCACACATGCCTCGGGCCATGCTGAGCGCCTGGCCGCGCGGCACCTGATAGAGCCGCATGCCGACCAACTGCAGAAGGTCACGCTGGGCGGCGATAAAGGCTTTGATACTCAGGATTTCGTGGCCGAACTCCGCGACATCAACGTGACGGCGCATGTGGCGCAGAATACCAATGGGCGGCGTTCGGCAATTGATGGACGGACCACGCGCCATGCTGGTTATGCCATCAGCCTGCGTATTCGCAAGCGGATCGAGGAGGCCTTCGGCTGGGCCAAGACGGTGGCGGGCATGCGCAAGGCACGCCATCAAGGGTTGCCCAAGGTGGACTGGCAATTCACCTTGGCAATGGCAGCTTACAACCTGGTGCGCCTGCCGAAGTTGCTGGTGGTGGCGGCGTGATGCCGGGAGTCTGTCCAGAGTGTGCCGACCGGGCCAAAAAATCACTGAAATTGGCTGTGCGTAGGCGCAGGCAGCGTTGAAAACATGCTCACAAGACAAAATGACGATGCTCAATGACAACTTTTCAGCAGCCTGCTAGAGCGGGTTGCGTGAACCCAAGTGAACGCAACATGCTCTAAAACGCTTACGCACCCCGCGGCGCATGCGGATCAAGCAGCGCATCCGGCAAGGCCATGAAGCGCGCGCCGTAAGTCCAGACCAGCGCGCATTCCACAACACGCCCCGGAAAGGCTGCGCGCAGCAGCGCGCGATAGGCTGCCATTTGTCGCAAATAGAGAGGCGCCACATCCGCCACCTGTTCCGGCGGCGGGCGATTGGTCTTGTAATCCAGCACCAGGACGCGGTCGGCTTCTATCTTCAGCCGATCCACCTGGCCTGCGATCAACCGGCCATTTACCTCTCCGGCCAAGGGCGCTTCGGCCAAGCTGCCCGCGCCAAGGGCTTCGCTCATCCAACCCTGGCGCAGCAGGTCCAAAACCTCCTGCAAGGTGGCTTCCTGTTCTGCCGCTGAAAGCCCTGGCGCGCGGCGCGCGAGGAAGCGGCGCGAGAGTTCTTGCCATCCCGCTTCGGGATGTTCGGGCAGGCTTTGCAACAGCGCATGCACCAGGCGCCCGCGCCGGAACCGCAGCCCCAGCGGGTCTTGCGCCGGGCGCGGCACGGCGGCGGGGGTTTCCTGTTCGCCGGGCAGGGCAGAAGGTGCAAGGCTGCCGGCCGGCGCTTCCTCGGCCAGTTTCTGCCAGGCCCAGGCGGGCGGGCGCGCTTCGGCAGCGCTTGCAAGCAAGGGGTCTTCCAGGCGGGGCGGCGCGGTTTGCAGAGCGCTGAGGCTCAGCAGTTTCGGCTCGTCGCCAAAACCATTCGTAATAGTGCCAAAAGCAGCAGGGTCGAAGCTGGATGCCTGATGCCGCGCAAGCCGTGCGAAGCCTTGCGCGACCAGATCATACCAACAGCCTACGGGCAGATTCTTCGCGCTGTTCCAGCCGCAAATGATCAGCCGATCTTCCGCGCGCGTGAGAGCGACATAAAGCAGCCGGTGTTCTTCTTCTGCTTCGCGTGCCTGATCCGCCTGACGCTGCGCGGTCAGCGCTGGCGCTTCAAAGCCTTTTGTTTGCGGCGCCCATACGGGCAGCGGAGTATCGCCATCTTCAAACCAGCGGAGCGTTTTGCTGTCCTGCGTTTTGCGTGTGGTGTCGGGCAGAATGACGATTGGCGCCTGTAAGCCCTTGGCGCCATGCACAGTCATGATGCGCACCACATTGCCCGCGGCTTCCGCTTCGCGCTTGATCTCGGCGCCGCCCTGCCGGAGCCAATGCACAAAGCCCTGCAGCGATGGCGGGTTGAGCGTTTCGTGTTCCAGCGCAGCATTGAGCAATTCATCGAGCGGATCGCCCGCATCCGGCCCAAGCCGCGTCAAGATGCGCGCACGCCCCGCGCGGGGATCAAGCGGGCCAGGCGCGCCGAGCACATCGGCAAACAAACCATAGGGCGTGATGAAATCAAGCTCTGCCGCTTGCGCTGCCAACCAATCCGCGACCCGCCCGACATCTGTCGCGCTGCCACGATGGGCCATCAGCGCCGCATGCAGCGATGATCTGCAGCGCCCATGCGCGAGTTCGAAAAGCGCCTTCTCATCCAGCCCGATCAGCGGCGATTTCAGCAATGCGGCGAGGGTCAAATCATCATCCGGCAGCAACAACCAGCCAGCGAGTGCGAGCATATCCTGCACCGCCAATTCATTCGCCAGCACCATGCGGTCAATGCCGCCAACTGGGATGGAAAGCTTCTTCAATGCGCGCACAAGGGCTGACGCAAAGCCGCCGCGCTGGCGCCCACGCAGTAGTACCAGAATATCGCCGGGGCGAATGCGTCGGCCATTAGGCTGTGTATCTTCCTTGCCCTTTTCGACGCGCGCCGGAAGGGTTTCGTTCTTGATGAGATGTTCAATGCGCGCCGCAATCGCGGCCGCAAGCTGCGGTGCTGCTCCTTGCGCCGCAACGGCTTGTTCCGGCGGCGCCCAATCAGGCGGCGGGCGCGCGTTATCCACTCGCAGAATTGGCCAAAGTTCGACGCTGCCGGCATGGCCCGCGCGATCTGCGTAATGCCGCAAGGGTGCATCCTGCGCGACGCCATCACGCGCTGGCGCATCAGCGAATACGGCATCCACCAGCGCGAGCACGGGTTCTGTGGAGCGGAAGGAAACATCAAGCGGCACAGGGCGAAATTCCTGTCCAGACTCTCTCACAATGCCTTCGTAATGATGCTTCGCTTCCTTGAATCTTTCTACTTCCGCGCCCTGAAAGGCATAGATGGATTGCTTCTGATCGCCGACGGCGAAGATGCTTCGCTGTTCTTCCCGCGCGCCAAGGCCAGCGAAGAATTCCGCTGATAAAGCGTGCACAATGCCCCATTGTTCCGGATTGGAATCCTGCGCCTCATCCAGCAGGATGTGATCCAACCCGTCATCCAGCTTGTACATCACCCAGGCACTGCCGGGATTATCGAGCAATTTACGCGTGCCTGCGATCAGGTCATCGTAATCGAGTAAGCCGGCAATTTCCTTCGCTGCCTGATAGCGCCGCAGCACCGGCGCGCCGATGGCGAAAAGTGCCAGGCTCGCGGCGAGCACGCGCGCGGCGGCGTATTCCTGATCCAAAACTTGCAAGCGCGCGGCCTCATCTTCCATCAATTGCTGGATTTCGGATTGCCGAGGCGCGGCGATGGATTTCGTCGCGAAGCTTTTGCGAATCTCGCCCTTTTCAGTGAAGAAAACGCGGCGCCATTCTGCATAGGCTTCCGCGCGCGCAGTGTGATCCAGCACCAGCCATGCCGCCATGGCGTCGGCAAGTTTTTGGTCATTGGTGCTGCCGCCCTTCAAAGTCTCGGCGGCCTGCCGTAATGCGGTTTCCTGATCCGGGGCGGCGCTTTCTGCCAGAATTTCCACGGTTTCCGAACGTTCGGGGGAGAGCCCAAGCTTCCGCGCCAGCGCTGCCCGCAGCCCTGCCATGCCTTGGCGTTTTTCTTCAGCCTCCAGAAATTTGCCGCTGGCGTCGGCCATGGTGTTGATCACCTCGGCAAAGCGCGTAGGCGCCTGATGTTTCGCTAAAATCGCCAGCGCATCCCGCGCGGCCCCGCCCACCAGCAGCGCGTCGCGTTCGCGCGCCAGCAGCGCGCGGCCATCCTGTTCCTGCATCACCGCGAATTGAGGCGCGAGGCCCGCTTCCAGCGGAAAGCCGCGCAGCAGCGATTGCGCGAAACCATGCAGGGTTGAAATGCGTATGCCGCCTGGCTGTTCCAACACCTCCACAAACAAGCGCCGTGCTGCTGCCAGCCCCTCGCGCCCTGGTGTTGTGCCTGTCAGCTTCTGCACTGTGTCCATGAGCTTTGCATCATCTGCAACCGCCCATTCCCCAAGCCTGAGCGCCACGCGCGTTGCCATTTCCGCCGCTGCTGCCTTGGTAAATGTCAGGCACAGGATGCGCCCCGGCGGCACGCCGGCCACTAACAACCTCAGCAACCTATCCGTCAGCAGCTTGGTTTTGCCCGAACCGGCGGAAGCCTCCACCCAGGCCGATGCGTTCGGATCGGCAGCGCTTGCCTGCGCGTCTTCGGCACGTTTACGGGCCTCGCTCACGGCGCGTGATCCTCGCCAGAGGACCATTCATCCACCCGCGCGAGATGATCATAATCATCGCCAAGCGTGCCGCGTGCGGGGTGCGGGCGGCTTTCAAAGGGCGCGTCGCCCAACAACATGCGCTCCACCAGCGCTGTGATGCGGGTACGGGCAAGATCGGCGTAGGGCACACCATTATCGGTGGTTGCGTCTAATTTCTTTTCCTCACCCGGCTTCTCGCCGCCGCTTAATTTCCAATAGACCAGCGCGGCGGCCTTGGCGTCTGCGTTGATCGTCGGATAGCCGCCGGCTTCCAGAATCATCGCCTCCAACGCCAATTGTGGTGCTGCACCTTCAACAATCTTTTTTTCTGTTGGCACCTGCCCGGTCTTGTAATCCAAAACGCGCCAGCCGCCGCCCGTCAATTCATCCAGCCGATCCGCCTTAGCGAGGATTTCAACCTCTCCGCCCGCCAAGTGCAACAGGACGCTGCCTTCATGTTCCGTCAGGCAACGCAGCAGACCGTTTTGTGCACGGAGCTTTTCTTCCTCCGCAATCACGAATTCGCCCATGCGCGCCATGCGCGGCCCCCAAAAGGCGAGCACGCCGGGACGCACTGCTTCCTTCTGCAAGGCCTCGGCACAGGCTTGCGCCCATAAGGCACGCGCATCGGCAATGCCGGGCCAGCCCGTGCCAAGCCCAGCCAGGAAAAACCGCATGGCGTGATGCACCAGCGTGCCATATGCGCGCGCGCCGATATCCGCATCGAGATCATCAAGCGCCTGCAGGCGCAGGATGCGCTTGGCGTAAAAGGCGTACGGATCAGCGATAAGCTGCGTCGCGTCAGAAACACTCAAGCGACGCGGACGCACTTCAACCGGCGGGCGCGGCGCTGGGCGGCCCCAGGGCCTTGCATCGCCTTCCGGCGCATCCAGGCTTGCGGCCCAGCGCGCGGCATCACTAGCGGTGATTTTAATCTCGCCCTGGCCTTTCAGGAAGGTTTCAAGCCGCGTCAGCCAACGTGTCGGCACGCTTGGCGCGCCACCACGCTTGCGCGCGCTGGACAGCACCAATTCGCCGGCATGGCTTGCGGCATGGAAGAAATCCGCCGCCACACGACCAATGCGTGCTTCCGGCGCGGGCAGGCCAAAACGCGCGCGCATCGGGCGGCTCATCCAGGGGCCGGGTTCGGTTGCCTGTGGCCAGATGTTTTCTTCCAGTGCGCCCAGGATCACGTGATCAAAATGCTGCAAGCGTGCTTCCAAAAGGCCGAGGATCGCAATGCGCGGATGCGCTGCCGCATCACGCCGCGCGCGAAAGGGTGGCGCAATCGGTCCCGCCAGCATGGCGTCAAATGCTGCCGGCCATTCGGCAGGCTTGATCGGCGGCACTTCAACCAGCGCTTCGGCAAGGGCAGCCAAATGCCGCGCCAAGGCTTCCCCTTCCTCACCAGCGTAAAGCCTGAGGCCGCCTGGAATATCCGGTGTCGCGGCAAGCGCTTCCGCTGCCGCCAAATGGAGCGCCAGCAGATCAGCGGGCGGGCGCGCTGGGCTTAGCAGCAAGGCAGTGAAATCGCCAAGCGCCGATTGCAAGGCATCCAACAAGTCAAGCAAGGCGGTATCGCCCGCAGGCAAGGCGGCACGCAGCGCATCAAGCCCTGCTGCCGGGCGCGGCCCGCGCAAGCATTTCCGCTCAAGGGCACGCACGCCTTCAAGCCAGGTGCCGCGTTCCATGCCCGCACCGCACAGCGGATGTTTCAAAACGGCAAGCAGCGCAGCAGGCGCAAAGCCATCCGCCACCATGTGCGCAATCAGGCGCAAAAATGCCGCTGCCGGTGCATCGGCCAAGGGCGCGCCGGCGCTGTCATCGGCGGTGATGCCATGGCGTGCGAGCTCCGCCGCAACGCGCCGCGCCAAATCGCGATCCGGCGTGATCAAGGCGGCGCGTTTGCCGGGGGTTTGCATCGCATCGCGCAGCAAAAGCGCAATGGCTGCGGCTTCCTGCTGCGCATCGGCGGCTTCAAGCCGGCTGACGCCAGTAAGTGCGGCCTGCCAGCGCGGCGCATCGCGTTTGGCCCAAACCTCTAAACCCTCAGCGGGGCGAAGGCTCTGTGCCAGCATCACCGCGCGATCCGTAGGCGCGCCGGCGTGATCCGCAGCATTCCAAGGGCGCGGCGCATTGGGCTCCACGCCAAGATCGGCAAGTAATTTCAATTGACCGGCGAAGGGATGGCTCGGTGCGCGACGCATGGCGTCAGCCAGGCTTGGCGTGATCGGTTCGGCCATGCCTTGCAGCACCAGCGCGCCATTGGGCAGGTTCGCGATGCAGCGGAGCAAAGCGGTCGCGGCGGGAATGGTACCGCCCGCGCCAATGCCGGCGGCGATCAGCTTTTGGCGTTGTGGTGCCGCTTCCAGGGCGCGGCGTTGCGCTATTAGTGCACGCACACGCGCCAGGCCAAGATCCATTAGGCGCTGGTTTTGCAGCCAGCCATTCCAATCGCGCACCACCGCCTGCAATAGTTTCGTGGTGATCTGCCAATGCACGGCCAATTTATCTGGCACCAGGCCATCCAGGCGCGAAAGCCAGCTTGCCGCGAAATCCACCGGGTTTGCGGTTTCAATCAGGTCAAGATCAGCTTCTTCAAGGGCGATTTCATCGAAAAGCGTGGCAAGCTCGCTGGCCAATAGCCAGGCTTGCTCAGCGCCAAGCGGTCCGCCGAAGCGGCGCGGAATGCCAAGCACAATGCGCGACAGCACTGCTTGTCGCGTGAGCGGTGCAACTGCCGGTGGCAGGTCAAGCAAAGCGGGCAGCGCTAATTCATCCGCTTCTTCCACCGAAAGTCCCGGTAGGGCCCGCATGCGTGGCAGCAAAAGCGCGCGGCCATTGGCTGCGGTCAGGAACGCTTCACGCAAGGCACGCGCAGCGCGGCGCGTTGGCAGCAGCAGCGTATAGGATGCGAGCGCAGCAGGATCATCGCAAGCGGTTTGCGCGAGCAGCCCCTCGGCCAGCTCTGGCAGGAAGCGCTGATGTGCGGGGATCAGGAAAACGCGCAACGGCAGTGCTTCAAAACAGCGCGCGGGTCACGCCGCTGCGCAAGACATCTTCCGCATGGTGCAGATCAGCTGGGGTGGAGAGATGAAACCACACGCCATCATGCACCAGCCCATAAAGTCGCCCGGCTTCAATGGCGCGCTTCCAAAGCATGTGTAGGCTGAAGGCGCCGCCTGGTGCGCCTTCAAACAACGCGGGTGAGAGGATTTGCACGCCACCGAAAAGATAGGGCGACACCTCCCCTTCTTCCGGGCGGCGCAGCAGGCCAAGCGGGTCCAGCATGAAATCCCCACGCCCGACCTCGCCCGCGATTTGTGCTGTGCGGATCAGCAACAACAGCCCATCCATGCGTTCAGGATCGAAGGCGGCGGCGAGGCGCTGAAGCGCAGGGTGCGGGCCATCCAGCCAGAAGGCGTCGCCATTCACTACGGCGAAGGGCGCATCGCCCAGCGCGGTCAAGGCGCGCGCCACTCCGCCGCCGGTCTCAAGCAAGGTGTCTTCCCGTTGCAGCGTGATGCGCGGCGCGCTGCGGGCGGCGACACAGGCCGCGACCTGATCGGCCAGCCAATGCGCGTTCACCACCGCATCGGTCACCCCTGAATCCGTCAGCCGATCCAGTGCGTGATCCAGCAGGCTCTGCCCCGCCAAGGGCAGCAGGGGTTTCGGCATGGCGTCAGATAGCGGGCGCATGCGCGTGCCAAGGCCGGCCGCCAGAACCATGGCACGGGAAAGGGTGATCATGCAGGCTCCTTCGCCGGATCGGGATTGCGGCGCAAGTGGCGCGGCAGGGCAGCATCCAACCATAGGCTGAGCGGTGCGGTGGCGGGGTGTTTCAGCGCCTCAGCCAAAAGCCGCCAGCAGCGCGGCCCATGCACAAGGTAATTATGCTTGTTGTCGCGGCGAGAGAGCCGCACCCAAAGCGCCGCCACTCGCAAATGGCGCTGCGCCGCGCAGGCGGCCATGGCGGCGGAGAAATCCTCCCGCACCAGGCCAGGCCGCGCGGCGAAATAGCGTTCAATCACCGCATCACGCGCGGCTGGCGCCACATCGCGCCGCGCATCTTGCACCAACGAAACCAGATCGTACGCTGGGTGCCCCAAGCCGGCATCCTGGAAATCGAGCAAGCCGGTGCGCCGCGCGCCCGCGCGTCCGTCAAGCCGCATCAGATTGGCTGGGAAGTAATCGCGATGTACAAAGCCTTGCGTGCTGGCGAAGGGGATCAGCATGGCGCGCAGCGCATCATCAAGCCCAGCGCGCAGATCATCACCGGGCGGGCTTCCCATCATCGCCGGCCACCACCAATCAAGGAAAGTCGCCGCTGTCGCGCGTGCCATGGCCGCTGCATCCCAGGTGGGCAGGCCGGCCGGTGGCGGTGCTTCATGCAGGGCCGCAAGGGTTTCGGCTGCCTCGGTGTAGAGCATCGGCGCATCCGCCCCGCTATCCAGCAAAGCCGCATGCGTGGCGTCACCGAAATCCTCCAGCAGCACCAGACCCGCCTCGGGGTCGGCGGCGATGATCTCGGGCGTGGAAAGCTCCATGCCCAGGATATGGCTGGCAATGGCAATGAAAGGGCGGGTGTCCTCCGGCGGTGGCGCTTCCATCAACAGCGCCGGGCGCGGCCCGCCCAATAGCCGCGTATAGCGCCGGGCCGAGGCGTCAGACCGCAAGGGGACAAGCTGCGCCGCCCCAAAACCGGCGGCTTGCAAGAAAGCGGCGGTCATGGGCGCAAACCCTCAAGCCTGGCATCCCAACCGCGCAGCACCACATAACGCGCTTCCTCGGCGGCGCCATGAGTCAGGTGGATGTGGAGTGCCTCGGGCGGAGCGAGCCGCCCCAGCCTCTCGGGCCATTCGACCAGCACAATCCCCTCTCTCGCCTCGTCCCATCCCAATTCTGCCAGCCCATCGGGCCCGGACAGGCGATACAGGTCGAAATGATGCGCGGGGCCACATGGCAGATCGTAGCTTTGCACCAAGGTGAAGGTCGGGCTTGGAACTTCAAGCGCGGGGTCGGCTGTGGCGGCGCGCAGCAGGGCGCGGGCAAAGGCGCTTTTGCCGGCGCCAAGGGGCCCGCCCAGCAGCACCGAATCACCAGGGCGAAGCATTGGCGCCAGCCGCGCCGCGAGTGCTTCCGTCGCCGCCAGATCGGGCAGATCCAAGGCAATTTCCACCGGCCCTTGATCCCCCCTCTCAGTCAAAGCTTTGACTAACACGAAGTTCCCTCTATCACGCCCCCCTGGATTCGGGGGAGAGCCCATGTCGGCCGAGATTGAAACCGATGTCGCGATTATTGGCGCGGGCCCAGTTGGGCTTTTCGCGGTGTTTGAATGTGGCATGCTGCGCATGAAATCCGTGGTGATTGACGCGCTGGAAGCGATTGGCGGGCAATGCGCGGCGCTTTATCCGGAAAAGCCGATTTTCGATATTCCCGCCCATCCGCAAATTGCCGCCGCTGATCTGATCGGCCAGTTGGAAGCCCAGGCCGCACCCTTTAAGCCGCAATATCTGTCAAGCCGCCGTGTGGAGACTTTGCGTCAGGAGGGCAGCACTTTGGTGCTCGGCACCTCTGCCGGTGACACCATCCGCGCCAAGGCCGTGATCCTGGCCGCAGGTGCGGGCGCGTTTGGTCCCAATCGTCCACCCTTGGCGGGGCTTGCCGGCTACGAAGCCTCGGGTGCGGTGCGCTATATGGTGGCGAAGCGGGAAGAATTTCGCGGCAAGCGCGTGGTGATTGCGGGCGGCGGTGATTCTGCCGTGGATTGGGCGCTGTCACTCAAAGATATCGCGGCCAAGGTGGTTGTGGTGCATCGCCGCCCCAAATTCCGCGCCGCGCCAGGAACCGCCGCGCAGTTGGAAGCCGCCGCCGCGCGGGGAGAGGTGGAAATGGCCATCCCTTATCAGCTCCATGGCCTGAAGGGCGATGGCGCAACCCTGGAAGCGGTGGAATTGGCGACCCTGCAAGGCGAAACCCGCGACATGCCGGCGGATCACCTGCTGGCGTTTTTCGGGCTTTCGATGGATCTGGGCCCAATCGCCGAATGGGGGCTTGGGCTGGAACGGAGCCATGTCAGCGTGACGCCTTCAACCTGCGAGACCAATATCCCCGGCGTCTATGCCATTGGTGATATCGCCACATATCCCGGCAAGCTGAAGCTGATCTTGCAAGGTTTCTCCGAGGCCGCCATGGCAGCCCATGCCATCCATCCGCGTATCTTCCCCGATACCGCGCTGCATTTCGAATATTCCACGAGCAAGGGGCTGCCGGGCGCGGCATGAGCATCATTTGCTGAAAATGATCCGCATTTTTGCCCTTCTGCTACTCTCGATTCTTGGCGGGTTATGGGGGCTCGCCTGGTATACGCGCGCCCCGAATGAGGCGATGGGCGATGCCTTCCTTCGGCAATTGGCGCAATTTGGGGGCGCGGATATGCCGGCACCCTCGGCAGGGGGCGTGCAATTGCCGCAAGGTATCGCGCTTGGCGGCGCCTTCAGCTTGCAGGACCATGCCGGCCAGCGCGTCACGGAACGCGCCTTCGCGGGCAAGCTTGGCCTGATCTATTTCGGCTTCACCTATTGCCCGGATGTCTGCCCAACCGAATTGGGGCTGATGGCATCAGCGCTTGATTTGCTGGGCCCGGATGCGGCGCGGGTGCTGCCAGTGCTGATCACCATAGACCCAGCACGCGACACGCCCGAAGCCGTGGCCGATTACGTTTCGCGCTTCCATCCAGCCCTAAGGGGTTTTACCGGTACGGATGAGGAAATCGCGACCGCCGCGCGCGCCTTTCGTGTCTATTACCGCAAGGTCAATCCGCCGGGTGCCAGCGATTACCTGATGGATCATTCATCCTTCATCTATCTGGTCGGCTCTGATGGCCGCGTGCGCCAGCTTTTCCGCCCCAATACGCCGCCCGAGACCATCGCCGCAGCGATCAGGGGACAATTGCGCCAGCTTTGACCGCCCCCTGACTTTCAAAGCGAAAATTCTCCTGCTGGCCTTCTATCTCTGTCGATCCGAAAAAAATTCGGAAGCAAAAAGGGACGCTGGATGGAAAACGATTTCAGTGAGCGCGAAGGCAGCGCCGAACGCGGCGCCTCCGGAAATCCGAGACACACCAGAAGATTATCAGACAAGATCCTGATCGCCTTTCACCATGCCTGCGACCAGTCCGATTCTGACGTGGCGAATGAACTTTTGGTCATTCTGGAGAAAATGCTGAAACGGCCAAGCGCTGGTTCCGACAGCAATCGCCGCAAGAGCATCGAAAGCCTTGTCGCCGCGCATGAAAGGCTCTGGCTGCTGCGCCATCCGGAAGCGCGCGAAGGCTAAGCGGCGTCAATCTGCGCCGCGTCACGCAGGATTGCCTCGGCGGCTTCGGTGAAGCGGCCATCGGCTTCGTGCAGCACCAGGCCGGGCAATATTTTCGCCGGGCTACGCGCCCCCTTGCGGGCGCGGAGCAAGACGCGCTTGGCGGCAACGCCCGCGCGTGGCCAAAGTGGCAGCAATTCCACCGCGCCAAAGCCCGCATCGCGCATCGCGGCCACCGCTGCATCAAACCGCGCGGCGGGCAGGATCAGGCTCAGGCTGCCACGTGGCGCAATGGCGGCGGCGAGAAACCCCACCCAATCGGCCAAGCCTGGCCCCGCTTCATGTGTCGCGGCGCGGCGAATGGCGCCGGGTGGCGGCGTGCCGCCCGGCCAATAGGGCGGATTGGCGAAGCCATGCGCCACGGGGCCAAATGCGCGCGCCAAAGCTAAATCCGCAACATCTCCTTGTTCGATCTGCGCTGATAGCCCAGCCCGCGCGGCATTCTCCCGCGCCAGCGCCGCCATGGCGGGTTCGCGTTCCACGGCGCGAATCGCAACCCTCGGCACACGGGTAGCGAGGCACAAAAACGCCGCACCTGTACCGGGGCCGGCTTCCAAAACGGTCTCACCGGGTTTCGCCGGCACAAAGGCGGCCAGCAGCACCGCATCCAGCCCGGCACGAAAACCCTTGGCCGGTTGGCGCAGCGCCACACGACCATTCAGCAGGCGGTCTTCAGTGAAATCGATCACGGGCCCTCGGCCTCCCCCGCGTCACGCAGGATACGCTCGGCCGCCACAGCATCTTCACTGCGCACGGCAAGGCGCTGCGGAAAGGCGCCGATGCCGCCTTCAACCGCGCTGATATGCTGATCCAGCAGCACGGCTTCGATGCCGGCATCCTTCAGCAAGGCTTGCAGGAAGCTGAGCCGGATCGGGTTAGTACTGCGGATCAGAACGCGCATGGGAAGCCCTCTCCACCAGTTCTTTCGCTTGCCGGTCCGGCATGTGGCGCCTATGGTGCGCCGCGCATTCGAAAGTGAGCAAGAGTGGATTTGGCGCCGCAGCACATGCCTGGCGAGGATCGGGGGCGGGGGGAAGATGCCCTGACCGCCTTGACGGCGCTTGTCCAGGCGGATCTGGAAGCCTGCAACCGCCTGATCGTGGAGCGGATGCAAAGCCCGGTGGCGCTGATCCCGCAATTGGCCGCGCATCTGGTGGCCGCTGGCGGAAAACGGCTGCGCCCATTGCTGACCCTGGCGGCGGCGAAGCTTTGCGGCTACCAGGGCGAGCGGCATGTCTCCTTGGCAGCCTGTGTGGAGTTCATCCATACCGCGACGCTGCTGCATGATGACGTGGTGGATGAAAGCGCGCTCCGGCGCGGGCAGGCCAGTGCCAATGCGCTGTTCGGCAATAAGGCTTCCGTGCTGGTCGGCGATTTTCTGTTCGCCCGCGCCTTTCAATTGATGGTGGCGGATGGGTCGCTTGAGGTGCTGCGCATCCTCTCCACCGCCGCGGCCACGATTGCCGAGGGTGAGGTTCTGCAATTGATGACGCAGAATGATACCGCGACCACGGAAGACCAGTATCTGGCGGTGATTGAGGGCAAGACCGCCGCGCTATTTGCCGCCGCGACCGAAGTGGGCGCGGTGATTGCGGATGGGCCCCGCGCGGAACAGGCAGCCCTTTGCGATTATGGCGGCGCGCTTGGCATCGCGTTTCAATTGGTTGATGACGCGCTGGATTATGCTGCCGATCAGGAAGCGCTTGGCAAGTCAGTTGGCGATGACTTCCGCGAGGGGAAGATCACCCTGCCGGTATTGCTCGCTTTCGCGCGCGGGAGCGAAGAAGAACGCGGTTTTTGGCGTCGCGTTCTGGAAGAAGGCGACCAGCAGGACGCTGATCTCGCGATCGCCATGGCGCTGATGACGAAATACGACACGATTGGTGAGACAATCGCTCGTGCGCGGCGCTATGGCGACAAGGCGATTGCGGCTTTGGATGTTTTCCCGGACACCATCGAACGTCGCGCCATGGTGGAAGTGGTGCGCTTTTGTATTGATCGGGCGCGGTAGGGCGCCAAGCGTTACGGTGCTCGCTGCATCAGCGCTGCCACATCGCGGTCCCGCGCATCTTCGCTATTGCCCAAGCCTTCCACGACGCCGTGCCTATCCTGTTCCGGCCGGTTTTGGCTGAGTTTGCGCTTGCCGATCAGCATTGCGATTTCCATGCGCAGCCCAACAATACCCTTGAGCTGGGAGGCAATGAAATCCCGCGGCGCATCATCCACTGCCCAAGGTGTTGCGCGCGGCGCTTCGTGATGATTGGTCAGCCGATCCACAAGCGCATGCAGCCGCGCGGCATCTTCAAACACCTCAACCGCGCCAATGGCGTGTACGGCGACGTAATTCCAGGTGGGCACGACCTTTCCATGCTCCTTCTTGGAGCCATAAAAAGACGGCGAGACATAAGCCTCCGGCCCCATGAAAATCGCCCGCGCGCGGCCTGCGGCAGCAAGCGCGCGCCAGTGGGGGTTGGCCTTGGCCAGATGGCCGAACAGCGTACCATGCGGCCCTTCACCGGCGGCGAATTGCAGCGGCAAATGGGTCGCCTCCGGCACGCCATCCGTCCCCGCGCTCACCAGAATTGCAAGCCGCGCCTCACGCAGAATGGCGTGCAGGATTTCGGGGCGGTCTTCGCGAAACAAAGGCGGGTTATACATGACGGGCCTTCTTCTGAGAAGAATTTCTGATAGCCTATTCCGTAATTGGGGGAAAGCCAAATGTCCGAAGAACTGATCCGCCTGAGCGCCACGGAAGCCGCCGCCAAACTGAAAGCGCGCGAGATCACGCCGCTTGACCTGATTGACGCCGCCGAGGCGCGCATTGCCGCTATGGATGGCGCGGTAAATGCGCTCCCCACACTCTGCCTTAATCGGGCCCGCGACCATGCCCGCGCACTGATGGCAGGCAAGCGCCGCGAAGCGGAAAATGAGGCCGGCTGGCTTGGCGGTATCCCCGTTGCCATCAAGGATCTCGCGGAAGTGGCTGGCGTGCGCACCACCTATGGCAGCCCAATCTTCGCCGATTACGTGCCGCGCGAAAGCCATCCGCTGGTGGAACGGATCGAACGCAAGGGCGGCATTGTCATTGCCAAATCCAATACCCCCGAATTTGGCGCCGGTGGTTCGACTTTCAATGAGGTGTTTGGGCGTACGCGCAATCCTTGGAATACGTCGCTCACCTGCGGCGGCTCGACCGGCGGCGGGGCGGTTGCCCTGGCAACGGGGCAAGTTTGGTTGGCGCATGGGTCAGATCATGGCGGGTCTTTGCGCCGCCCCGCGACTTATTGTTCCGTGGTGGGGCTGCGCCCTTCACCGGGGCGGGTCAGCCGGGGGACGGCGGATGATCTCTATTCGCCATTATCCGTACAGGGACCGATGGCGCGCAATATCCCCGATCTGGCGCTGTTTCTGGACGCCATGGCGGGCTGGGATTTGGCCGATCCGCTCACCTGGGAAGCGCCCGCGCGGCCCTATGCCGCAGCAGTCGTGGCAGCAGAGGCCGAGGCACCGAAGCGCATTGCCTTCACCGCGCGCTTCGGCGGCGCGATTTCTATGGACCGTGAGACTGAGGCGATTTGCGCGCGCGAAGTGCGCCGCTTTGAAGCGCCTGGTGCTGTGGTGGAAGAAGCCTACCCCGAGATTGGCGATTTAAACGAGGCGTTTCTGGTGCTGCGCAGCCAGCATTTTGTCGTGGACCGCGAAAAAATGCTGCAGGAGCATCGGGACAAAATCAAGCCCGACATCATCTGGCAAACCGAACGCGGCTTGAAGGAAACCGCATCTCGCCTGGCTTGGGCGGAACATGAACGCCGGCGCTTTTTCATCAACATGCGCGATCTGTTCAAGCGCTATGACGTGCTGATCACGCCAGGCGCGGCGACACCGGCCTTTGATGTGATGCTGCGCGCGCCCGAGAGCATTGGCGGCAAGAAGCTCGAAAATTACATGGGCGGTTCTTTGATCAATGCCTTCGCGACACTGGCAGGTTGCCCCGCTGTCGCGGTACCTTGCGGTTTTGACCAATATGGCCGGCCCGTTGGACTGCATATTGTGGCCCCACCGCGGCAGGATGCGCGCGCCTTGCAGGTGGCAGCGCTGTTCGAGAAAATGACCGGCCTTGATAGGCTTTTGCCGATTACGCCACGGCCTGGGGCCGTGCCACCGGCTGAGGGAGGATGACGACGCAGCGGCGTTCCCTATTGCTTGCGTCTGGCCTTCTAGCCGCACCGAGTTTGGCCCGCGCACAGGATTTCCCGGCGCGGCCCATTCGCGTCGTGGTGCCCTACGCGCCCCTCATCCAGACCGACCGCGCCCGTGGCATTGCACTGACCAGCGGAAAACGCCGCGGCAGCTTGGCGCATTTGCCGACGCTCGCCGAAAGTGGCTTTCCCGTTTTCGATCTGACAAGTTGGAACGGCCTGTTTGCACCCGCGGCGACGTCGGCACCCATCCGCGCCCGCCTGGGAGCCGCCTTGCACCACGCCACCACGGATGAGGCCACCCGCAAAAGGCTGGCCGCTTCCGGCAATGATGTGGTCACGGAAAGCGCCGAGGCCTTTGGCGAGCGTATCAGAAAAGACTGGGAACTCGTCCGGCCATTGATCCGCGAAACGGGCCTCAAGATCGAATAGGGGCGCCTTTACCTTTGGCGCGGTTCGGGCCAGCCTTTGGCCATGACCCTTGCCGCCGCCATCATCCCCGTCACACCCTTTCAACAAAATTGTGCCCTGATCTGGGATCAGGACAGCAAGCGCGCCGTGGTGATAGACCCGGGCGGCGATGTCGCGCGCATTGAAGGTGCCATTGCCGAAGCGGGCATCACCATAGACCGTATTTTGTTGACGCATGGCCATATGGACCACGCCGGCGGTGCCGCAGAATTGGCGGAAGTGCTGGGCAATATCCCGATTGAAGGCCCGCATCGCGCCGATGCTTTTCTGTTGGATGGTCTGGTGGAACAAGGTGCGAAATATGGCCTTGCCTGCCGCGCCGTCACCCCCAGCCGCTGGCTTGAAGAAGGCGAACAGGTTAAGGTCGCCGGCATTGCTTTTAATGTGCTGCATTGTCCAGGCCATACGCCGGGGCATGTGGTTTTCGTGAACCCGGATATGGGTATCGCGATTGTGGGCGATGTACTGTTTCAGGGTTCCATCGGGCGTACCGATTTTCCCTATGGGGACACGGCAGCCTTAATGAGTGCCATTCACACGAAACTATTTCCGCTTGGTGATCACATCCAATTCCTCTGCGGCCATGGGCCGGCATCGAGCTTTGGTGCGGAACGGCAGAGCAATCCTTTTGTCGGCGAAAACGCGCCATGACTCCGGTGATTGAAACCGATGCGCCGCCTTTGCCGGTTGTACAGCCGGAATTGGTCGGCATGTCCGCCGCCAGGCTCGCGCGTATTCGCCTGGCGATAGAACGCGAAATGGTGGCGGGCAGGCTGCCGGGCTGCGTTGTGGCTATCGCGCGTGATGGCAAGCTTGTTCATCTGGAAGCGATTGGCGCGCGCGACCCCGTCTCCGGCGCACCGATGCAGGCGGATGCGATATTCTCCATCGCCTCCATGACCAAGCCTGTCACCGGCGTGGTGGCGCTTTCCCTCATTGAAGAAGGCCGGCTGTTGGCAACGGACCCGGTCGGGGCTTGGCTTCCGCCATTGATGCAGATGCAGGTCGCAAAACCAACGCCCGCGATGCTGTCTGGCCAAGGCGCGATTGAAACCGAAGCGGCGAAGCGCCCCATGACGGTACAGGATGCCATGCGCCATACCACCGGCTTGGTTTATGGTGGGCGCGATGGATCAGCCGTGCATGCTATGGCACCGCCTGGTTCCTTCTGGGTTGCCGAGAATATGGATGCGGAGGGCTTTGCGCAGGCATTGGGCAAGCTACCGCTCCGCCACCACCCCGGCACGGTTTGGGAATATGGGCTTTCCACTGATGTACTGGGCGTGGTTGCTGAACGCGCGGGCGGAGCCTCACTTGGCGCGCTGATGCGGGAACGCGTTTTTGCACGCCTTGGCATGGCGGAAACCGGCTATGTGCTGCCGGCAGAGAAACTCTCCCGGTTTGCCCGGCCCTTTGCGAAAGACCCCATTACCGGCGCGCCGCAATCTGTCGAAGCGCCGCTCAGCGCACCAAAGATGGAAACCGGCGGCGCGGGCTTGGTTTCAACCGCTGCCGATTATCTCCGCTTTGCTGAAATGCTGCGCGCCGGCGGCGTTTTGAAAGGCGTGCGTGTGCTGGCACCGCAGACGGTCGCCTGGATGGCATCAGATCATTTGCAGGGCATCGAAAATCGCGTGGCTGGCATGGACCCGGCCTTGGATGGTTATGGCTTTGGCCTGACAGTCGCGGTGCGGCTTTCGCGCGGAGGATCGGGCCTTATGGGCGCGCCCGGTGCCTTTGGCTGGTCCGGCGTTTGGGGCACCTATTTTTGGGCCGATCCTGCGGAACGGCTGAGCGTTGTCTTCATGGCCCATGCACCAGGTGAATTGCGCCAACACTATCGCCGCCTGATCAATATGCTGACCTATCAGGCGATTGAGGCGTGAACCGAAACGAAGCTGTGACATACGGGCCGCCTCACGCCCCAACCAGCCCGCGTTTGCGCAGCAGCGCATCCACCTCTGGCCTGCGGCCACGAAACGCCGTGTATAGCGCCATGGGGTCCGCAGTATCGCCGGCTTCAAAAATGCCCTTCAGCTTTGCAGCGAGTTCCGGATGGAAGGGATCGCCCGCTTCCTCAAACGCCTCAAACCCATCGGCATCCAGCACTTCCGCCCAAAGATAGAAGTAATAACCGGCGGCGTAACCATCGCCAGAAAACAAATGCCCGAAATGAATCGGACGATGGCGAAGCGCCATGCCTTCCGGCATGCCGATTTCGGCCAGGAAGGTATTTTCAAATTCTTCCAGGACCAAATCTTGCGGTGCGTTATGCCGATGCAGCGCAAGGTCAATCAGCGCGCAGGATAGGTATTCCACCATCGCAAACCCCTGCCCATCATTGCGCGCGGCGAGCACGCGGGCGAGCAATGCCTCATCCAAGGCAGCGCCGGTTTCGTGATGGCGCGCATGGGTTTGCAAGGTCTCTGGCAGGCGCAGCCAATTTTCCATGACCTGCGAGGGAAATTCGACAAAATCGCCAAGCACGGCGGTGCCGGATTGCGATGGGTAGCGCGCGCGGCTCATCAACCCGTGCAGCGCATGGCCGAATTCATGAAACAGCGTGCGTGCCTCATCAAAGGATAATAGCGTTGGCGTGGCGCGGGCGAGATTATTGTTGATGATGATGATGGGCGCGGTGCGATCATTCAGGCCATCTGCGACGCGAAAGCTGCTCATCCAGGCGCCGGAACGCTTGCCGGGGCGGGCGTAATTATCCAGCAGCAGCAGGCCAACATGATTGCCGGCCTTATCCAATGTTTCAAAGCCGCGCAAATCGGCATGGTAGCGCGGGATATCGGTGCGTTCTTCGAAAACCAGGCCAAACAGCCGTCGCGCGGTATCGAAAATGGCACGCAGCATGGCTTCCAATTCGAAATGTGGCTTTACCGCAGCGCCGTCGAAATTATGCTTTACCTGCCGCGCGCGTTCGGCCCAGTGACGCCAATCCCACGGCTCAATCGGGCCGTTGTGGCCGGCAGTGCGGGCGAAATCCTCAAGCTCGGCCTTTTCAACTGCAATGCGGCGCTTGGCCGGTTCCCAACAGGCGCGGAGCAATGCCTCGGCAGCGTCAGGCGAACCCGCCATGGTGTCGCGCAGGCGGAAGGAAGCGAAATCCGCCTCCCCCAGCAATTGCGCGCGTTCCCGCCGCAGCATCAGAATTTCGCGGATCAGCGGCGCGTTTTTGCGGCCTTCGGTCAGCGCCCCGCGCGCCGCAAAACCGCGCCAGAGTTTTTCGCGCAAATCACGCCGCGCGGAGAAGGTCAGAAAGGGTTCGGCAGAAGACCGCGACAGCGTAAAGACATAGCCATCAAGCCCGGCAGCAGCGGCGGCTTCCCGCGCAGCCTGGCGCGCGAAGCTAGGCAGGCCATCAAGATCAGCCTCGGTCAGCGCCATGCGCCATTCATTCTCATCCGCCAGCACATTCTGCCCGAAGCTGGTGTGTAGCGTCGCAAGGCGGGTTGAGACCTCGGCAAGCCGCGCGCGTGCCTTGGGATCAAGGCCAGCGCCAGCGCGCGTCAAGCGCAGATAAAGCCGTTCCAACAGGCGGCGCTGATCGGGCGCCAGGTCAAGGCTGTCGCGCGCCTCATGCAAGGCGGAGACGCGAAGGAACAGCGCCGGGTCAAGCGCAATCGCCATGCGATGCGCGGCAAGCTTGGGGGCGATGTCGCGCTCCACCTGTTGCAATTCGGTGGTGGCGTAGCTCGCGGCTAGGTTGAAAAACGTCGCGCCGACGCGGCTGAGCAAACGCCCTGCTTCTTCCAGCGCTTCCACCGTATTGGCGAAGCCTGGTGAGGCGGGATTGGCGCCGATGGCGCCGACCTCAGTGCGGTGCGCGGCCATGGCGGCTTCAAAGGCGGGCGGGAAATGCGCTGGCTCAATGGCGCCAAAGGGCGGCAGGCCAAAGGGCGTGGTCCAGGGGGTCAGCAGCGGGTTTTCGGTCATTTCCCGAGGATGGGGCGGCGGGCGCGCCGCGTCGAGGGGTTTTCGCTATTCTCCGAAGACGCGGTTTCGGCTAATGACACGCAACTAAGACTGAATAGCCGGGAAAAACAGGTCTTGGGCGCGAACCGCGTCCTGGCGGCAACAGGGAGAAAAGCAACCATGATGCAACGCAGAACAGCGCTGAGACTGGCCCTGGCGGCCGGGCTTGCCCCGAATGTGGCGCGCGCCCAGGCGTGGCGCCCGACACGTCCCGTGCGCCTGGTAGTGCCCTTCGCGCCGGGCGGGTCAAACGACATTGTGGGCCGCATCATCGCCGAAGCCGCCGGCAATATTCTGGGCCAGCCCGTGGTTGTGGAAAACCGCGCCGGCGCGGGCGGTGTGATCGGTGCGGAACATGCCGCGCGGTCACCCGCAGATGGTT
>Ga0194126_10001705_pt1 | contig 36530 bp, 31 predicted proteins | sample TA2KigC150mmetaG_FD_148641 | JGI IMG/M metagenome (GOLD analysis project Ga0194126, IMG submission 148641) | Freshwater microbial communities from Lake Tanganyika, Tanzania - TA2015035 Kigoma Deep Cast 150m | ecosystem: Environmental > Aquatic > Freshwater > Lake | place: Tanzania: Lake... | reverse complement strand
TCCGGGAAGAGTAATAACTATAAAGCAGGACGATCCCGAAAACCACCGATGTCCCACCCAAGACCAGGAGCATCATCTTGAAAGCGATGCTGCTGCGCGGCTTTAGGGTCATTTTGGACCTCGGTAAAACTCATCGAATGGAGGAAGGCCGTTGATCAACTTGTACGAGAGAAGGGCCTCGCCCACCGCTGCATAATCCCCTGGTTTGAGCTTGCCCATCTCCGCTCTGCTGTCACCCGGTAGAATCAGGTCCTGCATCCGATCAAGCATCCACTGTTGATGCGCCTTGTTGGTTCCGGTATTGGCGGCGTCCGCGTATTTCATGACGATCCGAACTGCCTCCTCTTTGTGCTCAAACGCGTAGAGCCAGCCTTTGAGCGAAGCTTGGAGAAAGGCCGCGCACATCGTCGGGTCCGACTCAAAGGTATCCTGCGTGCAGTAGATTCCGTCCTCGGGGAAGTTCAGGCCCAGGTCCGCGAAGAAGAAAGCGGTAAGTTCGTCGGCATCAAGGCCGCTGTTCAGAAGCGTGTGGTACTCGTTGTACCACATGGCTGTATTGGCATCCACGCCGCCTTTGAGAAAAAGGCCCATCGACGAATAACACGGGACCACATTCACGTTGAGCCCATACTTGCGAAAGAACGACACAGGCTGCAAGTAGAACTGACCTGCCCATACGCCGACCTTCTTGCCGTTCAGGTCCTCGGGACGCAGAATACCGCTCTTCTTCTTTGCCACCAGGAGGAGGGCTGAACGCTGGATGATCTGGCCCACGTTCACCACTCGGAGCCCGGCAGCCCTCTTCTGGATGGCGTTGGACAGCCAATCGGTGCAGAAGGTGGCGCCGCCGGTTTCGAGAACATGAAAGGGTGGCTTATCCGGTCCGCCCCGCAACAAATCCACGTCAAGTCCCGCTTCACGGTAGAAACCTTTCTCCACCGCGAGCATATAGCCGGCAAACTGGGCCTGGGGAAGCCACTGTGGGAGCATCACGACTTTTTTCAGTTCCTGCGCCCATGCGCCCGAAACAGCAGCCTGCAAAAGCGCAAACAGAAAGAGTATGGCGCCGATCCGCCTCACCTGAGTTTCCCCGAAGATCTTATCGGACACTCCTGCTACCTTTATGAGAATGGTTGCTTTGGGTGATAAGCAAGCAGGCCTAACAGGCGCCACGCCTTTTCCGCACGCGCCGCGGCGTCGAGTGACCCACCCGCCGTCCCACGGCGCTCGCAAAACCTTACATAAATATCTCGCGTGAACCCACGGCACGCCTTCCCGTTAGAGATTAGGGCAGCTTAGCACATCCGAAAGAGTGAACGAAAGGATTTCCGGGTTTGAGGGCCGAGCATGGACCCGTCAGTACGGCGGGCCGACTGCCTCCGGCCAATGAGGATGCGTCACGGTTCGCGTTGAAGGCGTAGAAGGTCCTTTTCTCGGCCGATCATCACCATGATGTCGCTCGGCTTGAGCACGAAGTTCGGCCCGGGCAGGAAAACGAATCGTTCCGGCACGACCTCTTTGATCCCGATGGCAAAGACCTCGAAACGCTCCCTGAGTCTCAACTCCAGCAAGGAGCGACCGTGAAACGAAGCGGGGGGAGCGATCTCCATGACCTCAAAGTCTTCTGCAAGGGGCACAAAATCCAGTAGGTTCGGATTGAGAACCTGCGCCGCGATTCTGCGTGCAGTCTCTCGTTCGGGAAAGATCACGTCCGTTGCGCCCACGGCTTTGAGAATATGCGCGTGGTCTTCGCTCGTGGCTTTGGCCCGGATGCTTTTCAGGCCGATTCTCTTGAGGTGCAGGGTACACAAGATGCTGGCTTCCACACTTTCACCAAGGCTCACTACCGCCTCATCGAAATCCGGAGTCACCAGGGCGCGCATGGTGTTGAAGTCCCGGGCGTCCACGATGAGCGCCCGCTGAACCTTGTCTGAAATGGAGTTCACACGGTCTTCGCTACTGTCGAGGCAGAGCACCTCGCAGTCTTTGGCCAAGGCTTGCGCGAGTTCGCTGCCAAACTGGCCCAGCCCGACGACACAGATGACTTTCCTATCTATTTTCATCCGATCATCACCGTTCCATTCGGATACCGCACGTGCGCCATCGTCGGAGGAAAGACCCATAGAGCCACGGTCAACGGACCGAGTCTTCCCACGAACATAGTCGCGATGATCCAAAGCTTTCCGAATGTCGAAAGGTTTGGCGTCACTCCGGTGGAAAGTCCCACTGTGCCGAACGCGGAGATCTGTTCGAAAGCCAGCTCTCTCGCGCCTACCGGCAGGTGAGACTGCGTCCAAAGCAGCAAGAAGACGCCGAGGACGTTCCAGAAAACCGCGAGTCCGAAAAGGAGATCCGCGCGATTGACCAGCTCAAAACTCAGGCGACGATCCAGGAGCCGAACCTCTCTCTCCCCCCGCACGCTTGCTCGCAGCCGCGCCAACCAAATGGCCAACGTTGTGGTCTTTACTCCACCGGCGCAGGATGCGGGAGATCCCCCAATAAACATAAGCCCGATGAGGACCAGCAGTGAGGCCGAAGGCAACCTTCCGATATCCACGGTGTTAAAACCTGCTGTGCGAGCCGTAATTGACTGGAAGAGCGAATGTACGAGTCGGTCGTCCCAGGAGGTCTCCTCAGGGGTGAGTCCGAACACCAACAGCGCTGCGCTCCCGCCCACGATGAGCAATCCTGAGACCGCCAGCGCCACCTGCGCGTGCAGCGAGAATCGCCTAGCTTGGAACGGTCGATCCTTGCGGTCTTTCATTGAGACGTGAACCCAAAGCTCGTGAAGCACCAGATAGCCCAGACCTCCGAAGACGATCAGGGTCATGACGACAAGAAGCACGCCCCAACTTCCCTTTACGACCATAAGATTATCGGTATTTATGGAAAACCCCGCGTTGCAAAAGGCTGAAACAGAATGAAACACAGACCACCAGACGGCGTAGCCCCAATCTTGCCCCGCGGGGAGCAGAACAAAGAGAGAGAGCGCCCCGGCGCCTTCAACGCAAAAGGTAATAGTGAGAATGGTTCGGAATGTGCTTCGGAATTCCGCGCCGATGTCGCGCTGAAAAAACGTGTCGCTCACCAGCGCCTTGGATTTCAGAGTCATCCTTCGTCCGAGAATCTCGTAGAACAGCGCGGCAAAGGTCATGATCCCCAGGCCTCCGGCCTGTATCAGGAGGAGGATGATCCCCTGACCCGCAAGGGTATAATCCTTGCCCGTGTCCACCACTGCGAGGCCCGTCACGCACACCGCGGAGGTAGCGGTGAAGAGCGCATCCACAAAGCCCACCTTGCCCGGCTCATGGGACCACGGGAGTCGAAGCAAGACAGCCCCTACCAGTATAATCCCCGCAAAACTCAGCGCCAGCGTGGCCTGCGGAGAGCTGAGAATTCGAGCGAAGGCAATTTCGCTGCGCAAGAAGCTCATTTTCAGAATCGCTCACCCATGTGACGCACAGGCTCTGTCTCCATTACAGGGCCGTCTAATCCTTGATGAAGGAGTTCACGTCATACCCGGCTTTCTTGTAATTGTCCAGGGATCGGGTCTTAAGGATCTCGTCTTCGGTTTTCTCCGAGCGTTTGTCCGCGAATTCCGCCGCTAGGAGCCGCTTTCCCCGGCTTTTCTATTCACGAATGGATTCGGCGACACCGGCAATCCTATGAAAATAGTCGCCATGAAGCACCCCTGTTGGGATTTGCGTATGGAGTAGTTTGGAGGGGAGACGAGTCTCCCCTCCAAATTATTGCGCAACGATGCGCTCTTGCTGCCGGCCTCCGAGGCGAAGCCACGGAGCGCTCGCCGAAGCCCGGGACTTTCATGATTCGTTGTAGCTCTCCAGCTTTGGCAGTTGGCACGACTGATCAAGCGACTAATAAAGGACGGGGTGAAAGTCTCAGATAACGGTTGCAGCCGGCAAGTCGATGTCACTTCGGCGTCTACTCGGCTCGACATTTCCGCGCTGTTTTCGGATGACGAGAGCGGTGGGAAAACCGGTTGACAGCCTGGCGGAGGGAGAGGTACGCTTGGAATCAGGGGAAAAGGGCTTTTCCATCAACATGACGACGGTATCGCAGTCCTATTGGCTTTGAGGGGCCATCGCGGGTCCTCGCAGGCGGCAAGGGCGGATCGCCGAGACCCGTTCTCGAGGGGAACACCCCGGAACCGGCAAGACCGCGGCATAATCCGGTAAAGATACACGTCTTCTCCGGCGTGAAACAACCTCACGCCAGGCGGGGCATACGGCAAGGTGTAGAGATCTTCTTTCAGTCAAAGCCCACGTGCCGGGGAAGGCCCCATGTTCCACCTCCTCAAGTGACAAGACAGGCGCAAAATCGAGGACAGATCTTCACAGTCGGCACGTCGGGCCGGTCAAGGGTGTTGCGTCACAGAGTCGGGCTATCCACAGGCATTAGTTCAGGTTGTCCGTGTTAGAGGGCGAGCATGCGCATAATCATTGTCGGGGCTGGAGAGACTGGGTATCATTTAGCTCGACGTTTGTCTTACGAGAAACAAGAGGTCGTGGTCGTCGATCGTTACGAGGAGAGAATCTCCCTCGTCGAGGAAACGCTCGACGTTCATGCCATTGTCGGCAGGGGATCTTCGCCCACCGTGCTTCGACAATCGGGCATTGAAGGGGCCGGCATCTTCGTTGCAGTCACGGACTCTGACGAGGTCAATCTCGTGGCCTGCTTTGTGGGAGGTAAGCTGAACGGCCACATGAAAAAAGTCGCCAGGCTCAGGCATGAAGACTACTTCGATCTGCCTGAAATACTAGATGAAAAGCACTTGGGAGTAGACCTCGTCATAAGTCCGGAAGCGGAAGCCGTCAAGAGGCTGATGAGCGCTCTGGAGATCCCGGGGGCAACTGATGTTATTGATTTTGCTGAAGGAAGAGTGAAATTGGTGGGGATTCGCCTTCATCATGACTCGCCCCTCGTCGGCAAAACCTTGATAAGCCTTCGAGAGCAGTATCCGAGCCATAGACTCTTTATTCCAGCAATTCTAAGGGAATCGGAGGTCTTGATACCGAGGGGGAGCGACGTCCTTCAGGCCAATGACGCCATTTATCTCATGACTCAAGTTGAATCCCTCCCAACGGCCCTGGAGATCTTTGGCGTCCTCGCGACAAAGCCAAAGAAATTCTTCATTGTCGGCGGCTCCACGGTAGGTCTCAGGATTGCCCAAGAACTGGAAAGAAGGGGTTACTCTCAGATCACACTGATAGAAGCCGACCCGGCGCGGTGCGAGGCTGTAGCCGCGGTTCTCGATCACACGCTTGTGCTCAACTCCGAGACCCTGGATGAACCGTTTCTCCGAGGCGAAGGAGTGGCTGAAGCGGACGTGTTCTTGGCCGTGACGGAACATGACGAACAAAATGCGCTCGTAGCCCTCCTCGCGAAGCGAGTCGGGGCGGCACGGGTGGCGGCTTTGACGAACAAGGCCGACTACCACCGTTTGCTCAACGCCGTCGGTATTGATATGGTGATCAATCCGCGACTGACGGCCGCTTCGAGGATCCTTCAGTACATCCGAAGGGGGAAAGTAATTTCGGTGTCCATGCTCCCCGGTGAGGAGGTGGAAGCGCTCGAATTCGAGGCGATGGAAACATCCCGATTGGTTAAGAAGCCCTTGAGAAAGCTGAAATTTCCTCCAGGCGCCATTCTGGGGGGAGTCGAGCGAGCGGGAGACTTCATTATTCCTGATGGAGACACCCGAATAGAGATCGGAGACCGAGCTGTCTTCTTTGCGAAAACGGAAGCCATCCCCGGTATCGAGAAACTTGTCACGGTAGGTTTGAGTTTCTTCTGATGCATCCACGACTTATAACCGCAGCGCTTGGCGCGATCCTGGCAGTCTTGGGTCTCTGCATGTCCACGTCAATCCCGTGGTCGCTCCATTTTGGGGATCAGGCGCACGACGAATTACTCCTTATCTCAGCCGCTTGCGCGATCCTGGGAAGCCTTGCGGCGCTCGGTTTCTGGAAAGCGGGGGCGGAGTACAGCGTCAAAGACGGTTTCGTTGTAGTAACCTTGGGATGGGTCCTTGCCGGGCTCCTCGGAGGGATGCCGTACTATATTTGCGGCGTGGCGCCATCATTTGTCGATGCGGTCTTTGAATCGGTTTCGGGCTTTACCACCACTGGGTCGAGCGTAATGGCGGACGTGGAAAGTTTGCCACGTTCCTTACTCTTCTGGCGAAGCCTCACGCATTGGCTCGGCGGCATGGGGATCATAGTGCTGTCCGTCGCGATCCTGCCCATTCTGGGAGTCGGCGGCATGGCGATGCTCAAGGCCGAGATCCCTTCGCCCACAGTTGACAGACTCAGACCGACCGTTGCTGCCACGGCCAAGACGCTCTGGAAAGTGTATCTCTTCCTCACCGTGCTTCAGACTCTTCTTTTGTGGCTGGCCGGAATGGATCTGTTCGACTCGATCTGCCACACGTTTGCGACTCTAGCTACCGGAGGCTTCTCCACTAAGAACCTTTCGGTAGGCCATTACAACAGTCCCGTTATATATTGCATCATCATCGTCTTCATGCTCCTGGCCGGTTTGAACTTCACTCTCCATTATGAAGCCGCGACCGGGAAACCGGGAGTATATTGGAACACGACGGAATGTCGCACGTATCTGCTTCTTTTTGTCGTATGCAGTCTGTTCATAGCGTGGAATGTGTATGGTGAGATTTACGCGAACCTGTCCGAAGCTTTCATAGGGTCCGCATTCCAGGTGGCCTCGATTATGACGACCACCGGCTTCGTGACCAACGACTGGGAAAAGTGGCCTTGGGTTTGCCAATGGCTGCTGCTCTGTCTGATGTTCATGGGCGGTTGCGCCGGGAGCACCGGGGGCGGGATAAAATGCATGAGGCTGATTGTCTTAACGAAGGCCGTTTTTCGGGAACTCCGACTGCTCTCTCATCCGCGAGCGGTAATCTCTCTCAAGGTCGACCGCAAGGTGATCCCGGGTCCCATAGTCAGCGGCATACTCGCTTTCATCGGTCTGTTTGTCGGTGTGTGGTCCGCTTCGGTACTGGCGCTCATCGCCATGCAGATAGACGTTATAACCGCAGTTGGAGCGGTCACGGCAAACCTGTCCAACGTGGGCCCGGGACTCAACAGGGTCGGGGCAACGGACACGTATGAATGGATGTCCGAGCCTGTCAAATGGGTCCTTATCTTCGATATGCTCGTGGGTAGACTTGAGTTGTACACTGTCTTTGTCCTTCTAACCCCCAGCTTTTGGAGACGATAGCGTCTGAGAGCCTCTCGCCCTTCCTACATATTCAAATGAAACTCTACAATTGCGCCCGGCGCTCAGGGCGCCGGCGCGGCTTGTGGAGAGCTGAGAATTGGAACAAAGGCAATTCCCTTGAGGAAGAAGCTCCTCTTCCCGATGAGTCACCGTCGAGCGAGAGAAACGTCAGATTACAGCTCCGATGGATTGCCCCTCCAGCCGTCTATCGGCTTCCACCAGAAAGCCGGGCGCGCAGCCCCCGCCAGAGTATAATGGTTTTGCGGGCCGCGTCTATTCCTTAATGAGAGAGTCCACGTCATAGCCGGCCTTCTTGTAATTGTCCAGAGCCCGTGTCTTGAGACTCGGGTCTTTGGTCTTCTCCGAATGCTTGTCCGCGAGCTCCGCCGCGTGGCTCCACATTCCTTGGCTCTCGTATTCGCGGATCGACGAAGTTACACGCGATTCCTCGTCCGATGTCTCCATCACCGCGGCTCGGCACCATGAAATGAGCTTCTTGACTGGATTGCCGCAACGCGGGCATTTGGCTAAGGGTTCGTCGCAGACACGCTGAAACGCTTCAAATGCCCGGCAGCATTCATCGCAGGATCGGGCCGGATCCACTGCCTGGTACTCATAGATCGGCAATTGAACACCTCGTCCAGGTAGTCATGGAAGTAATTCCTTACGGAAGTAACGCTCCGTGTAGACAAATGCTCCCAAGGAGTTTCGGTTCGTTGTGGCAATTTTACCGTCAATATTGGTATAACTCGACTGAGTGTTAGGCGCAAGGCGCCCGCTGCCCTAGTAGCATCCGAGGTGGCTGAGAGATGATCTACGCGCTTATCATGGCCGGCGGTAGCGGAACCCGCTTTTGGCCGGAGAGCCGCAAGAGTCGGCCGAAGCAGTTCCTCAATATTGCCGGGCCAAAGAGCATGATCCGTTTGACGGTGGAACGGATTGCGACGGAAATTCCCGTCGGCCGGATTATGGTGATCTCCGGCGCCTCTCATGCCGACGAGATACGCAATGAACTCCCCGAGTTGAACCCCGAAATGATTGTTGCGGAGCCGTGGAGTCGCAACACTGCGCCGTGCGTAGCTTTGGCCGCGTATAAGCTTCGAAAAGCAGATCCCGACGCGGTGATGGCCGTGCTCCCCGCGGATCACACCATAGGGAAGGAAGAGGCGTTTCTGGATGCGCTGCGCCACGGGGCCGACGCAGTCTCTAGAGGAGACTATCTTCTCACCTTCGGTGTGGTCCCGAACCGGCCCGAAACCGGTTACGGATATATTAGGATCGGGAAGGTCGCGTTCAGCGTGGGGCCTGACAAAGTACACAAGGTTGACGCGTTTGTGGAGAAACCTGATCTTGAAACCGCCCGCCTATATCTTGCTTCAGGGAATTACCTCTGGAACAGCGGCATGTTCATGTGGAAGGCGTCGGACATTATCCGTGCCATCGACAGGCGACTGCCGCGCCTGGGCGCCGCGATGAAGTCAATCGCATCGGCTCTCAACACCATTGAGGAGGCGGATGCTCTGCGTGGCGTCTACCAGAGCCTTGAATCGATTTCCATTGACTACGGAATCATGGAGAGGGCGGACAACGTAGTGTGTATTCCTATCGATGTAGACTGGAACGATGTGGGAAGCTGGGCTGCCGTAGTTGAACTCTGGCCCGCGGATAAGACCGGCAACGTCACGCGTGGGCAAACTCTCTTTCTTGACAGCAGAAACTGTGTAGTCTCTTCCAATCACCGGTTGGCGACTCTTATCGGAGTGGAAGATCTCATTGTGGTAGATACACCGGACGCGTTGATGGTCTGTCATAAGGACCGGGCTCAAGATGTGAAGCGCCTGCAGGAGGTCCTCGCGGAGCAGGGATACGAAGATCTGCTTTAGAGGTGATTTCAAAATCGGTGAGCTTTTCGAAGAATGACCGGGAAGGCCCCAATATTAGGCATGAAGGAGAGAGCGGGACATGCGGATTGCGATCCTTGCGCCGATCGGGCGGCAAACCTCTCCGCTACGTGAAAGCCCGTGGCAGCAGACGGTTTCCTTGCTGGTTCAGGGGCTGGTTCGTCGCGGGGTCGAGGTCACTCTTTTTGGAAGCGCAGGTTCGCAGATAAGCGCCGATCTTCACGTTGTGATCCCCCGCCCTTACGAGGACGACCAGGGTCTTGATCCCGCAGCCCGGGAATCTCTTTATGTAAGCGAACTTTTTGAGCAAGCCCTCGACTTCGATTTGATTCACAATTGCCTCGGATCCGTTCCGCTCACCTATTCGGGCATGGTCGAAACGCCGGTTCTCACCACTATCCATGAATGGCCTGTGGAGACAGGCCTCCCGGTTTACCGGAAGTACAACCACAGATCGTTTTACGTGTCCGTCAGTAACGCGGCTCGCTTGCCCGAACTCACGTACGCGGCCACCATCCATCCCGGCATCATGGTGGAAGCATTTACCTTTCAGGAGATTTGCGAGGATCTCCTCCTCTTCCTCGGACCTATCCGACGTGAGACAGGCGCCCGGGAGGCTGTCGAGATCGCACAACGCGCAGGCAAGACACTGATAATCGCGGGCCTTAGTGAGGACGAGGTTTACTTCCAGACCCAGGTGGAGCCTTTTCTCGATAGCCCTGGGGTCAAGTATGTGGGCGCGCCTGGACCTCACGAAAGGGTTGAGTTGCTTGGCAAGGCCATCGCCCTGCTACACCCGATCAGCTTCGATGAGCCCTTCAGCTTTTCCGCCGCCGAAGCCAATGCATGCGGCACGCCCGTCATAACTTTTCCCCGCGGGGCAATGCCGGAGCTCATCGCTCACGGACGGAACGGATTCCTGGTGAAGGATGTGTCCGAGGCCGAGGCCGCGGTGGACCGCATTGGCGACCTGTCGCGTGAGGAGTGTCGGCGAGTTGCAGAAGAACGCTTTTCCGTGGATCGGATGGCGCTGGACTACTATCAGCTTTATGCTCGGATTGGCGAACAGACGAGCCGTGAAGAGACGCGGCCATGGGGACATTACGAGGTCTTATCCGACAAGCCGGACCACAAGGTGAAACGGATTGTGGTGCTTCCTGATAGAAGGATCAGTTTGCAACTTCATCGGAGGAGGTCCGAACGCTGGACCGTTATCAGCGGTTCACCAATCGTAACGAAGAATACTGAAGAGGTTCGCCTCAATCCGGGAGATACCATCGAGATCCCGCTTGGGGTTAGGCACCGTCTTGCCAATCCGGGAAGCGAGCCGGTAGTGTTCATCGAGGTCCAGACTGGTGAATACTTTGGCGAAGACGACATAGAGAGATTCGAAGACGACTACGGAAGACCCCTGAACGAATGACCGTCGATCTCGAACAGGGCTCTAACCCGTCTTGACGCCTGCGCATGTCACTACGTTGAGTTCTATTTGATTAATGCATGAGAGTCTTCAGACGGGCGGCAGTCTGCTTGTCCAGCGCGGCCTCCAGGACTGGAATAACCTTGGAATCACCGGGAGGCCCTTGAATTCTGAAAATCGCGGTTATCGGCGCTTTCACCGGCGCTTCCGAAGCGTCCGGTTGTCCTTCTTTGCCGGGAACTGAGATCCCGAAACGTTTGAGTTCCTTGTCCAGCCCCGTGATTTTCAGCAAGCCTTCGTGTTTCTTCATAAGATCTTTTGCTCCGGGAATCTGTCCCAGGGCATCGGATGGAAGGAGCATCGTATGCACGCCGACCAGCAGATTGAAATTCAGCGCGGACAGACCGACGCCGCCAATGACTCCCATGCCCAGGTTTGGCCCTTTGAGCGTCAGGTTTTCCGTGGTGGCTTTGCCTCCTTTGAACTGGAAATCGCCGGTCAGGGACTTGTAAACAAGTCCTTCCTCCGTTCGACCTGCCTGCGCAGGATCGAGAGCCGTTCCCGCAAGGAGTCTCACTTGGTCAAGTAATAAGCCGGCTTTCCCTAGCTTGATCTTGCCCTCACCCATGCTTAACGAGAGCGCGCCATGCAAAGTGTCCAGAGACGCAACTTTGTGTAGGTCACCCTTGACCGTAAAAGCGCTCTCCAGGAGCCCCTGGGCATGACCGTTGATTTGCGGCGACACCAGCGAATCTCCACGGACTTCGATGGGGCCGTTTATCCCTTCTACACGCCATGAGGCCTTGGGAGGACGGTAAGATACCCCGAGGAGTTGAATCGACCCATTCGGCAAAACGCCTCCCGCCGATGGTTTCAGAATCAAGTTGGCCTTTATGGGCCCGCTGAGCCCATACCCGGCTGCCGGGATGTAACGTAGCACGCTATTGATATCGGTCTCCTCAAGACGGAGCGAAAGGTTTCCGAAGCCGCCCTGAGCGTCCACCAGCTCGCCTTGGCCGCTCATTCGGGCGCCCGGCAAGGTTACCAAGCCGTCGTCCAGGGTCACCTTCTTCTGAGCCAATCGGCCTGAAGCCGAGAGTTTCCCGGCAACCCCCGCGGGCTTCCTAAAGCTGTCCTTGTGCCGAAGGTCCAGATTTCCCAGCGGAGCATCAAGACGCCATGAGATTTGCCCAACGGTCCCATCGAGCGCGGCTTCCAGGGTCGTGTGACCTTCCACTTTGGAATCCCGACCCAAGTAGCCGCTCAGTAACGTCAGAGCTCGACCGCCGATCAGCGCGGTGGCCCGAAGACTCATTTTCGGTCCACTTGAACCAACCCCTGTCAAATTGCCTCGGACCACGAGCGTGTCCCGCGCGTCTTTCTCATCCCTGAGGCCGACCCGAAGGTCCTTGAAATCAATTCTGCTCCCCTGGACAGAGATGCCCGATTCCGCTTGAACGCGCGACAAGGGCAGCCACGGCGCATGAGGAGCCGGCCTCACCGCAGGGTGAGTGATTTCCAGGCGAGCCTGTCCCTGGAACTGAGAGGTTCTCCGCTCCATCCCATTCGCCGGAGTAATGGCGCCTTTCACGCCGAGGACGCCTTTTTGCCCCGGCTCCTTTCTCAGATACGTCCACAAGATCTCCGAGGGGGTCAGATCGCCGGTCAGGTCCAGTTGCAAGCGATCGGCTCCGCCGATGACTTTGCCATGCACAGGTATGGTTTTCAGGATTCGGAAGTCCTCAGGGAACTGAACTCCCAATCCCTGGAGCCAGCTCTGATCGAGAGACGCGCTCGTCTCCAGATCGAAAGATCGTTCGTCGGAAAACGGCCTATTCACCTTTCCTTTTATGGCCGCGAGCCGTTGGTCGCGGGAGATTTCGGCGCGCTTTATCTCCAGAAGCTCCGGTTCCAGCGTGAACACGGAACGCGCGTGCAAGGGCTTGCCAATCGCCGCGAATTTACCCGTAGGCGCTCCATTCTCAAGATCCAGAGATCCCGTAAGGCGCCAGACTTCGGGCCCGTTCCATAGTCCCTCTAAGGAGCCTTTGAGGTCACCCGATCTCCGATCCAGGGGGATATCAACGGGCAAAATCTCGGCCAGCTCTTTGAACGGCATCGGCCTGATCTGGACTTTCCAGCGCAGGTTCTCAATTCCCGTGAACTTGGGCTTGGCTTGCAGAGTTCCGTGGACAGACACCCCTCCCGCCACCCCTACCGTCGGCGCAAGTTCCGCACGAAACGCCATCAGGTCGCGCTGGGATTTGTTTACGTCCAAACCGACATCGATCTTGACCTGTTTGAACGCGACTAGTTTGTCAGCCCAAGCAGGCAGATAGGGTTTGAGATTCGAGATGCTCAGCGATTCTGTGACGAGGCGGAACTCCCCTTGCTCCGCACGGGAATAATCGGCCGCGGCCGTGATCCGTCCGCTGAGCTTCGCGGGCTCTTTCATTGCCGCGTCAGGCCCCAAATAGAATCCACACTCGATCCTGATCGGCTGATCCGCCGCATCCTGCTTCAGCGCGGCGTTAATGCCGCGAAAGAGGATTTCGGACTTGTTCGGATCCGATCCAGTGTCGTGAGCTACCCGGAAGCTGCCTTCGGAAAATGTGAGACTCTTGATAGTCAGAATGGGCCCGCGCGCCTGACCCGTAACCCGCTGAACCGAAAGACCCTCCGGAGCCGCGACAGATGTCTGTGGCTGCGCAACCGTTTCGGGCCGCCCTTCTTTGATCCCTTCCGAAACACGAAGAGGTGAGGGCGAGGTTCCCGGAGCCGTAGGCGCGAGGTCTCTCGGGGACCCGGTCAAAGTGATCGCGAATCGCTCAACTGAAGCCGAATCAATCGCAAACTCTCTCCGAAAGAGCGACAGGAGCCGCGGCCTCATGACTACTTTGTCCGCTGAAAATAGAGGTTGCCCCTCCGACGACTGAACAGTGACTCCGCCCACCGTGACGCTTATCAGCGCGGGGAGCGCGGCGGAAACTTTCACCGGTCCCAAGAGAACCTTTCGGCCGGTTGCTCGCTCAAGCTCCTCCTCGACCTTTGCGCGGATCAGCTCGGTCTGCGGCGCAAGGAAGACCAGCGCGGCCACACCGGTGAGGATGAGGACCGCCACGACAATTCCTATCAATGAGATCCGGAAGACAAGTCTCATATACTATTCCGTCGGGCGATCCGTAAATTTGACGGATTCGGACTCCTTGAGTCCGGGATCGCGCTCAATAGGTTCCGTCGCCCTTTCCATTGTTGGTGGTTTTTCGCTTACCGTCGAACGTGACGAGCGCCGGTTTGGAGTGTCCGAGCCTCCTCTTGAAATTCTCCAGAGCCTGCAATAAATCGAAGTCCCTGATAGCTTGCCAGAGTTCCGGGTTCTTGCGTCTCCCTATCTCCGCGGCCGGGAAGAGGTTGAGTTCCGGGTCTTGACCCAGGTCCGCCAGTATCAGCTCCTCAGGCGAACCGTCCGAGCCCCGGACCGTTCGAACCAACATGTGCTTGCTACCTTCCAGTCGAATGTACACTTTTCTTTTTCGACTCCCGCCGGGCTTTCCCGTTCTCTCTTGATCGCGGCCCGGGCGGATTGTGTCAGAGATCCCAATGCATTGCAATCTTAGTAATGACCATCCGAGGGCCTGTTTTGCCCAAGTCGGCGTAGTGGCTTTCTCTTGCGGTCCGTACGGCAATCCATTAATCTTGGAGTGTAAAGAAAGTGGACAGCGGGGCTGCGAAGTGGACTCACGACAGCTCATATGGCAGATCAGCCAAAAGGAACCGCTGAATCCTTATCAGATTTCGGGAATGGCCGCAGTTCTGGACCGTTCCAAGATTGCCTTCGACGACCGCACCGTTCTCGAAGTGGAAGCTCTCAATACGGTGCTCATGGTCTTGGATCGGACTGGAGAAGAAGCTTCGGTCTATCTTGTCGACCTTCGCCAATCCGATTCCCGTGTGACCGTCTTTCCCAAATTCCCCCGTGAACGGCTCGACGTTCTTATCTGCCTCAGCTCCCTTGAAGGTCGTCGCCAGGCCATTGCTGAGAATTTGGTCCCAGTGCTCTACGAAATCCCCAATTGGCTCGACCTGGTTCGAACTCTCTCCCGGTATGCGCTGGAGCGCGATGATGAGGCCCTGCGCGGTCGGCTCGCCGACGTGATGGAGATCGTCGTTTCATACCTCTTTGCAGCGATTTGTCAGCCTTTTGACCGGGATGCGCGGCTCGAAGCGGAATACGCGCTGGCCCGCGTGGTAGAGAGTATCTTTAAGTCGGCTTCAGAAGAAGCGCTTCCGCATTATATGCCTTTTGTGGACCGGTCGCTCGGGTTTCTTCTCCGGCAGGTCTTGATTTATCCGGTGAATCCTTTGGAACGACGCATCCTGGAGATCGCCGGTATACGAGCCGCCCTGAAAAAGCGGTCGGATGAGATCAAGGCGCGGATCGATCCGTGCCTTGACAAATTGATGGCCCAGGCGCTCATAACGACCTTATCCACCCTTGCGGCCATTCCGTCAGACCTAGCAGATGACCTGCGTCGCGAAGCAGCCGTGGCAGACTTCCCAGGCCGTGACAGGTTCGAGAAAGCAATCCTGCAACCGATCAGCGGCCGAGGGCCGGGAGAAATCGAGCGCCGCCGCTTGAATCTGGAAGCTATCGTGAAGGGAACCCTAGGAGTCGATTCCCAAGAACTCCGCACAAGTCTTGCTTTTGTGAAGAGCTTAGATGAGGAATGGCGAAGCATCCTGAGCGCTTTCCAGGACATGGTTGAAACAGTCCCTTCACAGGTCCAGATTGCATTCGCCAAGATCCTGGTTGTTCAGATCCTCAATATTGAGAAACCGGAAATCAAACAGGTCCTCGTCGACGGCCTGTGCAGAATCGTGTTGCGCCTTGAGAAGACGCGCAAACGGGCGTCACGGGATCTGGTCAACCTGTTTTCCACGCTCTTTCTGGACTCGGCTTATTCCTCTCAAGAGGCGCCTCGGGTGGTCTCTTGTCTCAAGGCTGTGGAATCTCTTGGAGCCACTTTGGGCCGGCATCGGTACTTCCTCATGGCCGAGGAGCTTATCGATCAACTCGTATCAAGGCCGCTCATTCAACCCCAAGAAAGACGCTACACCGTAGAAGACGACGATACGGGCGAGCCCCTAGTTTTGGCCGAAGACGCCGCAGCCAGTCAAGCCCATGTACAGCACATCAAGAGCCTCATGGCGATCATAGCTTCCAACCCCCGCGTCATGCATCGGCTCATCCCTTATCTCATCATCCAGATGGAGTTCGGGGGAGCTCGGCTGTGTGACGAGGACCTCATTCAGTATTGGATTTCGTCTCTGTTGAGGGCCAATGCGTCGGTGACGCATTTCTTGATCCGAACCCTCATCAAGGCCATTCCATATTCTTTCAAAGACATCGGGCCGTTGGACGCGCTGAGGCTCACCGCAGCCGGTCTGGCCAAGGAACTGGCCAATCGCGGAGTGCGGCCGATCGGCAATTTCTTGGGAAAGCTCAGAGGTGACATCCATTGGCGAGGGAGCGTGGAAAACTTCTATTTCACGCAGGGGATCCTCAAGTACCTGGCCACAGGCGAACCCGAGGCCATCTCGGAGTGGATGCCGCGCGAGTGCGCGCCTTACCTTGGAATGGACCAGTGGTGCTCCCCTCAAGAGGCGGAGGGCATCCGTGATCTGTGCCGTGGCATTTTCGAGGATTACAATCTCTCAGCGGAGGAGAAGAACGGATTCGCGGGACTAATTCGAGTCGACACCGCCAGGTACCGAGAAAACGAAAAATGGCCCGAATTCTCCCGCAGAGTGGTGCTCGACGTGTTGGATCTGCTCAAAGGTCTTCACTCCAAATACTTCATCACGAGGCAGGACCCTTCCGGAACCAACATCGAACAGGACTTGGTCAGATTCGACCGGATCGTAAACGAGCGGGCACACATCAAGGAGACGTACCTCACACCGGATATCAAGGAGCCTATGCCCGCGGCGGTGACTCTCACCGAAGGGACGGAAGACTACGTGAGGGAAATGGAGCGCATCAACCGGGACCACCCCGGCGCCCCCATAATTCTCCGAGCCAAGAAAGCGGGTCACGCGTACGCGCAGAAGGCCACGTACATTGAAGAGCGCTTTGAAGCCTTCAACAAGGATCTCACCCTCGAGTCGCTCCAGGAGACCATTGCTTCCACGATCAGCAATACCCGTTTTGCGGAAGTCACCGTAGGGAACCTGCCCGCCGCGCTTAGCTTTCTCGATAGCCTCGTGCGCGGACTGGCGGTGAACGGGCATTCGAGCTACTACCTCTTGCAGGCCGGGAGAGACCTCGCGCAGGCCGGTCCCCTGGGGATGACCTTCGACAAGGTGAGAGACCTCCTCAAGGTTGTCAAGAGGGAGCTGGACGATATCTACGCGTTCTATCGGCAGTGGTTCGAGGCGCCGTTTGACAACTTCGTTACAGCGTGCCCAATGGATCGTCTCCCGCGCAAGCTTAAGAACCTGACCACCCTCAAGGAAATTCCGGATTCCGACTTCTTCAGGAACTACCTCAAAACTCTTTACATATCGGACCTCCAGGCTCGTGATGGGAACCTGCGAGTCCTGGAGACCTTTGTGGACAAGGTGGAGCTCTTTCTGAATCAGCGATTGGCCGAATCGGGTAGGCCCGTTGCCCCGTTGCCTGATACTTCCGGGCCCAAGGTTCCGTTCTATTTCCCCGATCAAGGCGATATTTCGCCCTGTGCCATCGGCCTGAAAGCTGCGCTACTCAGATTCGCAGAGGTGACTCCACCCTACTTCGTCATAACAGCGGACCTGCCGCTGCCTCAAGGCGAGTCGGTAACAACAGACCCGGATTTTCGAGCAGGACTGAACGAATCGGTCCGGAGATTGGAGAAGCTGTGCGGCAGATCTTTCGGCGATCCTGCCAACCCTGCTCTTTTTTCCGTCCGTTCAGGCTCCCGGCTGAGTATGCCCGGCATGATGCTCACCATAACCAACGTGGGGATCAACGACGAGATTGCAGCTACCTTGGCCGAGCAGGTTGACCCCTGGTTCGCGTACGATTGTTACCGTCGTTTCCTGCAAGAGTTTGGTCAATCCGTGTACGGGGTCGAAAGAGAGGAGTTCCAGGACATTATCGATGAACGCAAGATGCGCTGGCGAGTTATGCGTAAGGCTGAGATGAATTTCGACCAGATGAAACAACTCGCGTTCGACTACAAGACCCGTCTGGGCGAACTTGCTCCGCAAGCGATAGAATTGATCGACTCGGGGCAATTCATTGATATTCTGGTTCTGTGCGCGCGTGAGGTGTTGCACTCATATGACGGGCAAGCCGCGCGCAAGTTTCGACAGGCCGCGGATATACATGGGAACTGGCGCACCCCGGTCATCATTCAAGCGATGGTGTACGGCAACGTGGATTTTGAGACCAGCGGAACCGGCGTGGTCTCGTACAATCCCTTTTCGCTTGAACTGACCGGTGTTTTCTCGCGTCGCGATCAGGGCACGGACGTGGTGGACGGCAAGGTGAACACCATTCCCGTGTACGACATGTGGAAGCAAGAAGAGACTCTCGCGTCGTTGATGCCGAGCTGCTGGGACCAGTTGTCGCCCCTGCTCCGGAAGGTCGCGGAGCGGCTTCATATGCATATCAATGTGGAGTACACCATAGAGAGAGGTAAGGCTCACATTCTCCAAATCCGCAAGAACCGCGAACGACGCGAACGCCTGCCCAGTCTGCGCGATTCGGGGTATCAGGTAATCGCGCAGGGAACCGGGGTTTCGGGAAAGATCTTTCGAGGCCTTCTGGTTACGGACAGGACCCAAATAGCGCCCTTCCGTCACATCAATAAGGCGCAGTCCATTGTTGACGCCATGAACGACCAACTGCCCGAGGGCGAAAAACTGGACGGGTTCATCTTCGTGGTCAACGATCCAATCCCCGAGGAGATCATGGAAGAAGTCTTCTCTCTCCCCGTGTCAACCGCGCTCGTCAGTCGGCTGGGCGGCAGAGGGGCCCACGCGGCGGATGTGGCCAAATCCCTGCGTAAGGTCTACGTGGGACAGGTGCGCCAAATCGAAAAATTTTCAGGTAAGCCGGAATCCGTGCGGTTTGGCGACCTCACCCTGGTTGTGGGGAGTAAGGTGATCATCCACGGCCAGACCGGCGAGGTCGCACTCTACGGTCGAGGTAAGGAGTCCCGAAGTGTTTGATAGCCATTCCATAGGACGCCTTCTATTGGAAGCCGGTCGCATAACCAAAGCCGATTACTCCGCTGCTGTTCGGCAATCCCGAGACGCAGGCAAGTCTCCCCACGAAATCCTTATCTCCAACGGAAAGATCTCCGTTGACGAGCTGGTTCAGGCGATCACCATCCTGATGGATATTACGTTTCTCAAAGAGGCGGTCGACACGGACAGCCGAAAAGAAGTCCCCCAGCAGGCCTTGCTGCCCCTGGGTTCTTACCTGGAACGAATCTCGCTGCTGTTTAAGACGGCCATCCTTATGTCGACGAAGAAGAGCGTGAGTTCGCTCATGGAGCTTCTCATCCGAGAAGCGCCTTCGGTTATGAACGCTGAACGGGCCACCATATTCTTGGCCGACTTCGATAGGAGGGAACTCTACTCTCACCTCGGGGTTGGGCTGACGTTCGATCAGATCCGGATCCCATGGGATTCCGGCGTGGCGGGCTGGGTCTTCACCCACGGGAAATCCCTCAACATCGCAGAACCCTATGAAGATCCACGCTTCAACAGAGATGTGGACGCGCGGACAGGGTTCAGGACCACAAGTTTATTGTGTGTTCCGCTTCGACACGCGAAGGGCCAGATCATGGGCGTGTTCCAGGTGCTCAACAAACGTGCGGGGTTCTTTACTCCCACTGATCTCGAAATCTTGGAGATTCTCGCGTCTCAAGCAGCTCGCTCACTTGAGAACGTCCTGGAACTCGACCGGTCTCTAGAGGGCCGGCCCCGACCCGAAACTCCCGTGGCTGAACTCGACGAATCGCTCAGGAAGGGAAGCCCTCTCGATGAAATCGTGGGCGCGAGTCAGGCCATTGAGGAGATTCACTCCCTCACCCGTAGAGTCGCTCCGACAGACACAACCGTGCTGATCCAAGGCGAATCGGGCACGGGCAAAGAGCTGGTGGCGCGCGCCATCCACGCGTTGAGTGGTCGAGCCGCAGGGCCCATGATCACACTCAACTGCGCGGCCGTCCCTTCGGAACTCATAGAAAGCGAGCTTTTCGGCCACAAACGTGGGGCATTCACGGGCGCCACGAGGGACCACGAAGGAGTGTTCCGGTCCGCTCACGGAGGAACCCTCTTCCTCGACGAAATCGAGGCTACGCCGCCCGCGATGCAGGTGAAGCTTCTCCGCGCCATCCAGATGGGAGAGGTCAGACCCGTGGGCGACAACGTTGCCCAGCACGTGGATGTGCGACTGATCGCGGCCACCAATCAGGATCTCGTGAAACTTACCGCCCAAGGGAAATTCCGTGAGGACCTTTTCTATAGGATACATGTCTTTCCCATCGTGATCCCGCCTTTGCGCGAGCGCGCGGACGACATTCCTATCCTTGTGAAGCATTTCCTCGACAAGTACGCGCAACAAGCCGACAAAGATATTCGAGCTATGGACCCGGCCGCGCTCAAACTGCTCATGAGGTACCCCTGGCCGGGCAACATCCGTGAGCTGGAAAACGAAATCGAACGGGCTGTAGTGCTCACACCCCCGGGCGGGACCATCTCCGTGCGCAGCCTATCTTCCCGAATACCGGGTTCATTGGAACAGATCGTCGAAGAAATCCCCACGGGTAATCCCGGCACGCTCAAACATGCGGTGGACGATTTGGAAAAAAAGATGATCGTGGACGCTCTTCAGAGCTGCAGCGGAAACAGGAGCCTGGCCGCCAAACGCTTGGGCCTGTCGCGCCAAGGACTCCTCAACAAACTGCACAAATTCGGCCTTAACAACCACTGACCGCGTGACGATTTCCGAATTGTTTCTCCTACTTGCTCCGGGAGGATTCGCTTGATCTGAAGTTCAACGAATACCTTATAATCCCTTGGCATAGACCGTCTCTTCGAAGATCGCTTTTCGTAATCTCGATTTGACCGCGTCCGAGATCACCAGATCAACGCGACATCCGAACAAGTCCTCGAGAAAGAACTTCAGGTCCATGTAGTTGTTAGAAAGTCTTTTTTTCAAACTCCACAGGACGTCCATGTCACTAGCGCCCTTCTGTTCGCCCCGGGCAAATGAGCCGAATATACCGAGGCGGCGCACTCCACGGCCACAAATGATTTTTTTGGTTCTCTTCCAGTTTCTTAAGGATTTCGTCACCGGTCACGCGGCGCCTTCCTTGTCGATGGAGACGCAGATTGCAAGGGTGACCTCGAGGCTTGTGTAAATTCCATTCCGAAACATGCTTAGTCTGAGGTTGCAGGCATCACAGGGCCGTCTACGCATGAGCGCAGTCCTGATTGAGCGCCGCAGCTACCACAGATGCCGATGCCGCAGCGCATGATGTCTTCGCGCCCGAGATGGATGCGCCGAGATGGCACGACATCGCGCAGGACGCTCACCGCGGCGTCCATCATGGCGGTGGGTCCGCAGAGAAAAACCGAGCTGCCTCTATACACTTCAGGATAGGCACGCGTGTCTTCCGCGAGGGCCCTGACCACCTCGCCTGGCTCGTCCTCTCGGTCCACAACAATGCGGCACTGGGGAAGCGTCTCCAAGAGGCGCCTCCGGAACCACTCGTCTACGGGCTTGGCAAAGCCCGCAAAAGACTTCACTACCGATTCGCGCCATTTGGAGGCCGCCATCATGATGGGCGCAACGCCTGTGCCTCCGCCCACGAGCACGAGTCGTCCTTTTGACCGCCGCAGATCGGGGAAGCCCTTGCCGTACGGGCCTCTCATGTACAGCCGATCTCCGCGTGAAAGCCCTTTGAGCGCTCGGGTGAACGGGCCGACCTCCCGCACCAGGTAGACAGGGGGATTCGCTTGTGCAGGTGAAAAAGGCTTCTCACCAACTTCCGGCAGTCTCAGGAAGAAAAACTGACCTGGTCGGCATTCCGGTCCCTTTTCCAGGCGAAGCCGGAACATGGAATCGCCCATTGGCCTGTTTTCCAGGACCTTCGCGCGCGCATAAGTAGTGGACATACGCTTTGAAGCTACCTTGGAAATCTCCGCGGTCTCCGCGTTACCGTCCAGGTCGGCCATAAGCCTAGAAAAGTATTTCGCGATCTTTTTGGTGTCCATCCCCGCAAGCGCGGACCCTATGCCGAAGAGCGCGGCGCCCGCGTTCAGGTACGCCACCAGGTCTTTGGCAGTGGAGATACCTCCGCACGCGATGATTGGGATGTCCACGGCAGCGGCCGCCTCTCGCACTGCCCTAATGCCCAAGGGCAAGACCCCTGCGCCTGACAGACCCCCGGTCACATTGCTGAGGATCGGATTTCCGTCATCATCGGTGGCGATGCCGGGCCCCACAGTGTTGATGAGGGTTAGCGCATCTGCGCCGGCATCGCGGCACAGCCGCGCCATCCCGGGGATATCCCCAAGATTTGGCGAGAGTTTCGCGACGATCGGCTTAGCTACCGCTTCTTTCAAAAGCCGAATAATCGTCTGTACCGCTTGAGGGTCCGAACCTATCACCTGACCCGCGCCCTTGACGTGCGGACAGGAAAGGTTCAGCTCGAACACGTCCGCGATAGGCTCCAGGATCCGCGCGCATTTCAGGAACTGTTCCGGACTCGCGCCCATGATGGAGACAACGAGCGGCTTGCGGTTCGACAACGGCAGAAGAGGGCGCATAGCGTCAAGAAAGGCTCGTGCCCCTGGATTGGCCAAGCCGACCGCATTGACGAAGCACCCTGGAAAGTACTCGTGCAGAACGGGCTCTCGGTAGCCTGCGCGGGGTTCAAGACTGATGGTTTTAGTCGTGAGAAATCCGATATCGGAAACGTCCCGAGCGATGCGCGCAAGCACCGTAGGAGTCGTAGTAACAATCCCTGATGGGATCGTAAAGGGTGATCCGATCCCCAGACGCGCCAGAGCCGTTGTTTCAAGGCGTCCAAGGGCTGTCCGGGAAAATGCGCTCATGGCGACTCCCATAGTAATAAAAACTACAACGCGTCATGAAAGCTCTCGGCTTTCGCGAACACTCCGGGGTTTCGCCTCGGAGATTTGACGCACCTCGTTGCGCAATCATTGAGAGGGGAGACACGTCTCCCTTCAAATCACCCCACCCGTAGACCCAACCAAAGGAACCTCATGCCGATATCTCCTATAGGAACGCGGCGCCTCGCGATGTGACAAGACATGCCGTACCAGTCATAGGGCCGATCAGCCCGCCTTTTCAAGTAAAAGCAACGGATCGATGGGTTTCGATCGGAACCGCACCTCAAAGTAGAGGCCGGCGGAATCGGCTCGACCCGGATTCCCCACGGTCCCGATGGCCTGGCCTCTTCGCACCGTCGCGCCTTTCTCGACGTCCGCGCCGTTAAGGTGAGCATACACTGTCACGAGCCGGTCCGCATGTTCGATAAGCGCCACGTTACCATAACCTTTTATGGATCCCACGTGCCCGACCCGGCCCTCTGCCGCGGCTCTCACAACCGTTGGGTTGTCCACGGAGATGACGATGCCGTTTTGCTCGGCGCGGCTCTGTGCGCCGAATCGGGAGACAATACGGCCGCGGACGGGCCAGGTCAACTTCTCGGGACGCTGGGAGGCGGCCGCGACGTGGGGCGCCGGCGCGCGCCCTGACCCGGCGAACGACCGTCCCGCTGCAGACCCCTCAAAGGAACCGACGCCTCCTCTCAGATCTCTTCCGCCCTCACGGCTCAGGCAGCCTGTGGCGAAGGTAAGCAACGCGGCAAGCAAGAGGGCTGGAACTATTTTTGGCAAAGCGGTTTTGCGCGCGGGTTTTGGCACGGGGAATCTCGATCCGGAAAGAGCCCACACCTCTGGGCCTTTGTAACGTATCCGGCAAGCAGCGGGAAGGAAGGGGGCTTTCTTCTTCAAAAGAACTTTGCGATTCCTTTCGGTGTCTTATCACCAGCCGAACTTGCCGATGAGGTCAACGAACCGGCAACCGGTATGGCTTTCGACCTTTGCGCCATCGCGAGTCTTCGTCACCCGTTTGAGCGTCTGTGAAAAGCGATCCCCCACCGGTATCACCAAGCGTCCTCCTAGTTGGAGTTGTTCCACGAGCGCTTCCGGGATCACCGGCGCGCCGGCTGTGACGATAATACCGTCAAAAGGCGCTTCGGCCGCCCATCCCTGCGTTCCGTCGCCCACGAGAAAGCTGACGTTCCAGCACCCGCACTCATCCAGGGCCTTGCGAGCCTTTTGCAAGAGTCTTTCCAGGCGCTCCACCGTATATACCCACGCGCACAACCTGCTGAGCACCGCAGCTTGATATCCTGACCCGGTCCCTATCTCCAAGACCCTATCATGCGGTTGGAGCTCCAGCAGCTCTGTCATCACCGCGACCATGTACGGCTGGCTGATGGTCTGACCTTCGCCGATTGGAAGTGGATTGTCGTCGTACGCCTCATCCGCAAGGGAATAATCCACAAAGACATGCCGAGGGATCTCCTCCATAGCCGCCAACACCCGAGGGTCCCTTATACCTCGCGCCTCAAGCTGCCGCTTCACCATCAGTTTTCGAGCGGCTGAATAGTCTCTCATCGTGTCGCGCCCGAAGGAGAACCCAAGTCTCATGTTCGCCCGCATCGGCGAATCGGAACAGAACCGGGAGAATGCCTTTCCCCTATTAGTTTATCATGACCTGCGAGAGCCTTGACCCGCCTCGGGACCTGCGCCGACCAAAACGGTCGGCATCCGCTCCACACCGCAGTGGCGAAAGATCGCGGCCGGTTATCTGCGCGGGCCCTGAAACGGCGAGAACTGCGGCGGCCCACTCGGATACGGCTTGGCCGGGGGCAAAGGAGCCGACGAATCATAACCTGGGGGAGGCTGAAAAGCCGGCGCCGAAGCATCTCCGGCTCCTCCCGATGTGGCCGGAGCTTCCGGGAACAACTGCCCATCTATAAAATTGGACACCCGATCCATGAAATTGGAGGGGAGCGCGATCAACCACTCCAGGGCGTTTGATATGGCTATCCGAGGATTGAGTTCGTCATAGTAAGGATTGTGATGCCGCGGATACGGATAGTTGGGGTAAGCGCCTTGCCCAACCTGGGGACTATTGTGCGGCGCGGCCTCGCCGTAAGGTCCGGCTTGACTGTAACCCGGAGCAGGCTGGTTGCCACCGGAATAACCCTGATAAGGCGGCTGCGCAGGCAAAGAAGGAGCCGGCCCCCCGTGCTGCGCAGTCGGTTGGGGTTGCTGTGTCTGCGTTTGCCAGGCCGCAGACGGGATCGCGATTGCGATCGACAACAGCGCGAGAGAAAAGGTGTGGATGAGGCGCATGGTATCCTCCCGAATCATGGGTTTCATGGCGGGAAGACTTAGTCCGATGCGGCCTCGATTTCAACTGATTTTTGAGTGTGCGGGTTTGTGCTTCACGTGAAGAGTCGCCCTAAGATCCCTTTCTTCTCAGGCTCCAACGGGGGCATTCCCAGACGCTCCCGAAGCGCTCCCACAAGTTTCTCCTCACTGATGTCCGATCCTTCCACAACAACATCATCCCCGATCATGACCGCGGGCGCGCAGGGAAGATCCTGGTCGGCCCACTCCTCGGATTCATATTCAGCCTTGGGCTGGGAAGTCATCTCGATTTCCACGGCATAGTCCGCGCCCAACCTGGGCGCTATCTCCTTAAAATGCCGTCAGGGTTTGCCATTGGGTTCATTCAAGAAAAACCTTACTTTGAGCATCCTTACTCCTCCTCGTCTTTTTGAACTCATGCCGGCATGACGGCTCATTTCCTGAGCTGGGCCATCCTGGCCAGGACTTGGTCCGGCGGCGCGTAGTCCACGAGCCGCAAACTCTGCCGTTCTTCACCTCGATCATCCAGAAAAACCACTGTGGGAACACCTTTCACAGAGTAGCGTGAAATGAGCTCGCGGGTCTTGGTATCCGATTGCCCTGTCACATCCACCTTGATCATGACAAAATCGCCAGCCGCGGCCCTGGCCACTTCGGGGTTGCGAAACGTTATCTCGTCCAGCTCACGGCACGGCGTGCACCAACTTGCGGAGAAATCCATGACCACCGACTTGCCCTGGGCCCGGGCCTTCTCCAGCAGTTCATCCGAATACTGTTGCCAGGAGACGCCCGGAGCTGCCATGAGCCATGAGCCGATCAGGAACGCGCCGACCACTGTTCCAGCGGTTCCCGCCAGGTTCTTGAAGAAACCGAAGGCCCTGAAAGCAGCCGTGGTTTGATCGATCCACCCCACATGAATTCCCGCGGCCAAAGCCACGCCCGCGAGTAAGAAAACACCGGCGCCCTCGGGCAATATGGGCCGCACGAAGTACGCGGCCATCCCCACCAGCGCCCAACCCATTACTTTGCGCACCCAGAGCATCCACTCGCCGGAACGGGGCAGGTTCTCCAAGCTTCCGGAAAGCACGCCTAGGAAGAAGAGCGGCAAGCCCAAGCCGAGGCTCAGGGTGAAAAAAATCACAAACCCCAGCCAGGGATTTCCCAGACTTGCGACCCAGGTCAGCAAGCCAAGAACAAAAGGACCCACACAAGGGGCGGCCACTATCCCTAGCGTGAGCCCCATGAATAAGGCGCCAAAATACCCTGTGTAAGACCTGGAGGCCACGGACATAAGCGCGCTGGGTAAACGAAGCTCCCAAAGCCCGAAAAGGCTTGCCGCAAAGAATAGGAGCGCCACCGCGACACCAACAAGAACGGCGGGGCTCTGGAGAGCGGCTCCCATAAAACTTCCCGTCAGCGCGGCAGCGACACCCAGAGCGGAGTTCGTCATTCCCAGCCCCACAACGTACAGCCCGCCGTGAACAGCAAGCGCGGCGCGGCTCTGGCCGGTTCTGCCTCCGAAATAAGAAACAGTGATCGGAATGAGAGGGTAAACGCACGGTGTGAGATTGAGCGCCAGGCCTCCCATAAAGACGCCCAGGAGCGCCCAAAGAAGAGGCCAGCCCTGAAGAGGGCCCGGGCCGGCGCTCTGCCCTGCGGCTCGCGCACGATCCGAAGAAACTGACTCTACGGGCAGCCCGGCGGCGGCCCATTGCGGGAAGCCTTGAGGATCACGATAAACGTTGCGATAACCTAAATTGACCGCCACACGGGCGGCGGAGTCGCTACGGACTCACGTGAGACCGGCTCAGTAAAACACGATAGGTCGGTCCTTGTCCGCGCCGAGCGCCTTTTCCAGGTCGCTTTTTTTCAACCATCTCGCGCGCCACGTCGGATCCATGGGGAAATTGATTGCGCCCTTGATGTGCCCCATCGCGAATTCCCACTCCTGCCGTGTGTCCACCAGCAGCATTTCCCCGGGATCCTTCCGATACAGCCCCTCCAGCTCTTCCGTGTTGATGAGTTTGTATCCGCCTCGTGCAGCCTGTGCAACCACGTCCTCCCAAGTGGGTTCGCGCTCGGTGTCCGCCTCACTTGTGAACCAGAGAAATCCCAGCGTCAGCGCGGTGACAATAATGGGCAGAATAAGCGTCTTCGCCTGTATTCTCAATTTCACTTCCCTCTCCATTACGAAGAAGTCATTCTCCTAGTGTCCACGCAAGCCCGTAGCAAATAGGCCTCGCGAGCAAACGTTGAGGACTCTCTGCCGTCATATCTTTCCATCTCTTTTGAGCTTCTTAATAAGGAACAACGCGCCTGATTCAGTCAGGCCCAATTCTCCGGCCAATTTCCGCTCCGTGATAGCCCCGCTGCGCTCGGCCACACGAAGGGCTTCGCTCTCCAACTCCTCCAGCCAGTCCTCGAAGAGCACGAGTAACTCAGGGTCCGCGACCGATCTCAATTGCTCGGACTGACTGATTTTTTCCACCAGACTTCGACACATGGCCCGTGGATCGACACCTTCGTCCACACAGGTAGCCAGTCACAGGTGAACCAGGCCGATGGTCTTGTCACCTTCTTCACCACCGATGAGTCGCGCCAGGAAATCACGTAGGGCTTCCTCGCCAAGCACGAAAAAGAGTTCCCTCGCGACTTCCGTCAGCTCGCTTGCCGCTTCCATTGGATCCATGGATTCCACAGCCTTTTGAATGGGGCCTTTATTCATCAGATCCTCCTCCGCTCTTGCGCGGCTAAAAGGAAGTCCTTTGTGACAAAAGATCACCTGCCAGCCTTGCCAACCGACGAACAATGTCCACGATTCTCTCGTCAACCAGCTCGTAGTACACGAACAACCCTCTGCGTTCAACTTTCACCAGGAGCGCGCGTCGCAACTCCTTGAGGTGATGGGACACCAGTGGTTGGGAGAGATTCATCTCATCCACGACCGAGGAGACGGTCTTCCTGCCGTTACACAGCGACAGGAGAATCCGCAGGCGGTTTTCATCCGAGAGGCATTTGCTCACAAAAGCCACCGCGGGGAGGTTCCGGTCTAGTTCCTCTGTATGGTTTGCCTGCCTGTGGCGCATGAAATTTTCCGCTAGGCGGCCGCTTTCAGCCCTTTTGTATTAATATATCAATAGCTATTGATATATTAATATCGATTCTCCACCCTTGTCAAGACACGCGGAAAAAGATCTTGACAGCGGGCAGGAGCGTGTCTAAAATGCCCGCTCCGCGGTCGGGCCGATATTGCCATCGGCGGCTCCGATGATTATTTGAGCGAGACGAGCCCAGATGAAGGAGCGTGAAATCATGTGGATGACCCGTGAAGAAATAGCGGACGCGTTGGGTGTTGTCCCCAACAGTATCCGAGGCAAGGTAAAGAAAGGCCAGATCGAGCGAAAAGTGATTGACGGGAAGAATTTGTATCGGATCGCTGACCCTGAACTCTTGTCCCAGTCAAGACAAGAGCCGGAAGTTCTCAAGAGCCCGGTTCAACCGCACCTAAGTGAGGCAAAGAGGGCTGAGGCGACCCCCCCCCGCGCCACGGCCTCGACGGTTCACGGCGCGTTCAACCCCAGGCAGGTTCTGTTGGAATTGCTCAGCACTATCAAGGTGGGTCGGAGCATCGACGCGATCGAAAAGGGAGACGAAATCGACTTGGCTACCGATGAGATCTCACGGGAACTGGATGCCAGGATCTCCATGCGGCAGCACAAGCAGATACAGGAGATCGAAGACGCGTTGGAACGACTGAAGCACGGTGACTACGGTATGTGCGAAGACTGTGGCGAGCCGATTCCCGAGCAGCGGCTCCGCCTATTCCCCGCTGCGCGCCTTTGCGTCCGGTGCCAGGAGGAAGCGGACCGGTATGAGAAGATGAAGGAAGACCCCAGCCTCAGAGGCGGCGCGTGGAGAGAGGAGCCTGCTGAGGGAGGATATATCAAAACCTTCGAGGAATAGGGGTGGTGTTGCTCTGACTTAAATTGCTATGAAAATATTGGCTAATTTCCGTTAGTTCTGATAAAATTAAACAAATCGGTCGTATGAACGGAGGAAGGGTCCACTGGGGAGCTTAGTGAACAAGAGGAGCAAGCCATGAAAAGGGTTCTTTTGGCTGGTGTGTGCATACTGGTAATGGTCTTTTCCGTCGCTGCGGTGTATGCGCAGGAGGTTTATTGGGATGGTGAAGCCACGGTGGATGACACCATCACCGACAAGGATACGAAGCTGAAGATCGGGGAGCCCCTGGATCCGGACAAACTCTATACACAAGAAATCTATGATTCCCGCGAACTCCCTGAGATAGACGAGCCCTCGGAGTTTCCGGAGTTGAGCCCAACGCCGGCGGCTGTCCCTAGTCCGACCACGGTAACGCCCCCGCCTCGGCGCTCAACCACCCTTGAGCAGCCCCGTTCCACCACAACTCGCCAGCCTTCGGTTTCAGGGAGAGGCGCAGGCGCAACGCGGGGCAGGAGTGTTGACACTCCTCCTGCCGTCACCGACCAGCCACAGCAGCAGACGCAGACTCAGCCGGTAGACGACCTGCCTCCCAAGCCCGACACCAAGAAAATGCCCTGGGGCCAGGTGGACGTGAAGCCTGCTGAACCAAAGGGCAAGACGCTTCAATGGGGCAGATAAAGAGAGCGGCTCACCGGTCGGCCGAACCGGAAGCGCGCGGTCACGCCTTTTTTCGGCCGCAATGAATTGAGCCCCTAGAAAAGGGTCTCTTCAGCAACTATCCCAAAAGTTTGCCGGATTTGGATCGGCTTCTACTCTCGTCTTGCCCCCAGAGCCAACCCCGTGTCTTTTTGCAATCTCATCAGGGCCACTTCAATGTTATAATCTCGAATATTCAGGCCCTTGGAGATTGCCACGATCTCCCCGTCCTCGACCCCGATCTCCATGGCCATAATCTCTTTTGCCTGTTGGAGGCCCGCCAGGTTCACGGGAAATCCCGACCAGAGGTTCCAGGAGCGAAAATAGACAATCCAGTGGAGCTTGTTGTCCATGATCCGAGTATCCACAAGCCGGAGACACGGGCTCGAGCCCTCTCCATGATCGTAAAAGAAAATGTCTTCCGGCCGGCCCACCTCCATACACATGCGATTGGTTCGGGGCCCGTGCTTCTTGTAGTAGTCGATCACGTACTGCCAAGCCACCTGGAGGCGTTCTCCGTACGTGTAGTGCTCGTTTTCCGCCTTCTGAGGGGACAAGAGGTACGGCATGTAGTCTGCGAGGTATTTTTCGTCCGCGACCGGAGGGAGGTTGAGATGTTCGGGGATCTGCGGCAGAAGCGGACGAGCGCCTGGTTGCCGTATATGGACCATGACGACGTCGAATTCGATTCGATCAGCTCCCGGATTCGATCCTGTGTCCACAGTGTAGCGGCGGGCCGCTCCGTCGGGTCTTCTGGATTCGTCGATGAGTGTGTATAAACACTGGAACCACGCGTCAGGAATGGTTGTCGCGTCAATGAGTATGGGTTTCATTGGTAACTCCAAAAAGGATGCCCATTAAGGCGACGCCAATCGATCATAATAAGGACTGCCTGTCAAATCTTTTGCCGAACGCCCTTGAACCCGTGAATCCGCGGTGATATCAGAATGTTCGTGAGGTGACCCTCCCATGCCAACAGCCGAGAAAGAGAGCGATAAGGGAGCGAAAGACGACTCTTCCGCGCGACCGCGGGTCCCGGGCGATGAACGCCGCAACTGGTGGCGGAGGGCTCTGAGCAAGTATTTTGTGGAGCCCTTGATTCAGTCCCGGAATCCGCCTTGGTTCGATGCGCGGGCTGCGGCCGTCGGGATGGTGGTGGGGTTCGGCGTTCCCGCGGGAGCCCAAATGATCGCTCTTGGCGCGTTGCGCGCAATTATCCGCTTCAACGTGGTCCTTGCCTTTGTCTTTACGTGGGTGAGCAATCCATTCACCATTATCCCCATGTACTACGGGTACTATCGCCTGGGATCGCTCATCCTGGGGTACGAGTCGATTCTGAGTTCCGACGCGTTCCAACAGGCCATGAAGCCGCTCCTGTCGGCAGGATACTTTTGGGAATCCTTGCCCGCGTTCCTGGCCCTTGGCGAAGATATCCTCATCCGATGGTCGGTCGCGGCCGTTCTTGTATCAGTGATTACCGCCATCCCGGGATACCTGTTGACGTACCGATTCCAGAAGTTGCGCTGCCTGAAGGAGGCGGAGGAGCTTGGGGTGACATACGAGGCTCTTATCAAAGACCTCGAAGAGCGTTCACGCATGAATGAAGCAATGTCCGGCCGAATGCCCGAAAGCGGCCCTTAGCGCCCGGCGCCTAAATCACTCTACGCCGGCCCCTTCACGTCAATCCGGCATACCTGCGTCTATCCAGTCCGCGATTTCCTTAATCTCATCATCGGAGAGGTACGGTCCTCGGGAAGGCATACGGCGGAAGCCGCCCACATTTCTCCTGAGGATCTTGATCAGGTTGGTTTCTTCCGCCCTTCCTGCGCCGACCTTGTCCGGCTCGATCAGTTGCAAGTCGAACGGCCGACTCTGAGCGAGCTGTTCTTTTGTTTCCCACCGAAGCGCGCCCTCATGGCTCACTTCTATGGCCGGCCTGCGGCCGTTTGCCTTTTCCCAGTCTTCCAGGGCGCCATCCAAAATCTCCTTAATTCTCGGCCAACCTCTTGCAGCCATTGCCGGTCCTCCGCATGACCAAGTCATTATATCTCTACGAAAAGAATAGGCGCCGTTTCCGGTTGAACAAACCTTTGCTGCGCCACCCGGTTATACCGTTTGCCAAAAGCAATGTCCCATTTACGATACGTCACCCAGGGGAAAATCTTGTGTCACGCTCGGTAGCGGTATGATTATGCGGCTTCCGAGTTTGTTGGGGCTCGACGGCGCTACGCCGTGTTCGGACAAGGAGCCGCCGTCAACTTTTGGATTGATAGCGGGTGATCGGTGTGGTACGGTTGGAAACCTTATAAAGAAGGCTTTTTCCTAGACTTGATAACGGTTTGTGTCTGTGGGGTTTCGTAAGAGCAGAAAGGGCAACCTTTTCTCATTCAGGGGGGCTATCCCACGCCTTGTTGTTGACCCCTGCCGGCAATGGCAAGACCGCCGAAGAATTCCGCACAATGGTTATTTCGCCATGAGTTCAAAGAGCGCAAAACGCGGCTCTATCTGAGGAGGCCGATTTTGACCTGGGGGAAGCTGATCTCGAAAACTCTTTCCTACATTGAACCGACACTTGGCGACCGAGAAGAACAGTATCGTCAGTCCTTTCTTGCCGCGGACAAGCGCCTGGTCTCGCTGTGTTTCATTCTATGGGCGCTCGGCTTCGCCGCGTTTGCTTACAACGATTACCTCTTCTGGGGGACGAGCGGACAGTTCCAGTGGCTGCTGATTCTGAGGTTACTTTTCGTAGCCTCCATCGTGGGCTTCATTTCCTTGTCGGGGAAATTGACAAGACCGATTCATTGTGACCGGGCTGCCCTGGCAATCGCGCTTCTCGGTGTCTTTCTGACCGTCTACGTGAACACTACTCGGCCTCCCTGGTATACATCGATTACCGTGGAGTGGCTGCTCACCTTTTGCTTCTATTGGTTCTTACCCGGCGCGTTGGGCACGCGAGCCCTGCCGGCGCTCGCTCTCTTTTTCGGCGCCGCGGGCGTTTTTTTTTGGCACAAGTCAGGAACCCCTCATCAGGAGCGGTTTCTTTTTTTCTTCTCTCAGATTGCGGCCAATTTGGTGGGCATTATTAGCTCGGCCCATGTGAGGAATTTAAGGAGGGGGCGGTTCCTGGACGAAATGACTTTGCGGGCTGCTCGAGATGACTGGGAGAAGACTTTCAACACGGTGCCCGATCTTATACTGATTCTTGATAGCGAGCACACAATAGTTCGAGCAAATAAGGCAGCCGCGAACTTGTTGGAGATTCCTTCGGAACAGATAGTCGGCCAGAAGTGTTACCACCTGATCCATGGTGAGGGAGAGCCCATTCCGACTTGCCCCCACTCCTTGTTACTCGCGGACGGCAAGGAGCATGTCGCCGAAGTTTTCGAGGAGCGCGTGGACAAGGTTTGTCAGGTAAGCGTCTCCCCCTTATGTGGTCCGGAGGGGCGACCCCTGGGATCCGTCCATGTCGCCCGTGACATCACGGCCCGCAAGCAAGCGGAGCAAGCTCTTATGGAAAGCGAAGAGCGATATCGATTACTCGTGGACCATGCCAACGACATCGTTTACAGAACCGACGTCCGCGGGGTCTTTACCTTCATAAACTCCGCCGCCTTAAGAACGACGGGATACTCGCATGAGGAAGTGGTGGGGAGGCGCTATCTTGACTTCGTTCACCCGGAAGACAGGCAAGAAATGGAACGGTTCTACGGGATACAATTTGTGAAGAAGATTCGGGAAACGTACCATGAGTATCGTGTCCTCTCGAAACGGGGTGAAGTAGTCTGGCTGGGGCAGAATGTGCAATTGCTTACGGATAACGACGCAGTCATCGGTTTCCAGGCCATTGCCAGGGACGTAACGGATCGCAAGAAAGCGGAGGATGCGCTGCGGATGGCTCGCGACGAGCTCGAAGAGCGAGTGCTCGAACGGACGTCTGAATTGGCGCGCGTCAACGAGCAACTGAGGGAGTCGGAAGCTCGCTTCCGCGCCATATTTCAAACTGCGGAGGACTGCGTGTTCGTGCAGAACCTGGAGCTGAGGTACACCCATGTGAATCCTGCAATGGAAGGCCTTCTGAACAGACCGGCTTCGGAACTTATCGGACAAACTGATGAGACCCTTTTCGGCGAAGCAGAAGGACGCTACACGAGAGAGGTCGGATCGCGCGTGTTGCTGGGGCAATCCGTAGACGAGGAGCGGACGCGATTAATAGGGGGAGTTCACATCACGTTTCACGAAATCAAAATGCCTTTGCAAGACGGCGCCGGAAGCATAATCGGACTGTACGGAATCGCTCGGGACATCACCGATCGGAGAGCCCTGCGAACGCCTGCCCAACGCTCGGATGCCGACCCCTATCCCTCTATTGCCATGCGCCGAACTCTGGAAAAGGCGCGCATGGCAGGAATAACCGACAGCATCGTGCTCCTCACAGGTGAGAGCGGCTGTGGCAAGGATTACCTCGCCCGATACATCCATGATCATTCCGGGCGCGCCAACGGCCCTTTCTTTGCGATCAACTGCGCAGCAGTGCCCCAGGAGCTAGCGGAATCCGAACTATTTGGCCACGAAAGAGGCGCGTTTAGTGGCACGGTCCGCCGAAAGAGAGGCCTTTTGGAACTGGCCGAAGGAGGAACACTTCTGCTCAATGAAGTGGGAGAGCTTCCTCTCACGCTGCAAGCCAAGCTCCTCACTTTCCTTGACACTCGACAGTTCACTCGAGTGGGGGGAGAAAAGAGTGTCACGGTTAATGCTCGCCTCATCGCGGCAACGAATAGATCGTTAGAGAAAGAGGTCGCGACGGAAAAGTTTCGATTAGATCTCTTTTTCAGGCTCAGCGTGTTGTCCATCGCCGTTCCGCCACTCAGGGAAAGGAGAGATGACATCCCTGCGCTCGCGGAAGAGATACTGGCCGCATTGGTGTCGGACATTCAGCTCGACAAAGTCCCCATGTTGCCCGCTTCCGCGCTGAGGGCGCTCGCCAATTACCACTGGCCCGGCAACGTGAGAGAACTGCGGAACGTCCTCGAAAGATCCCTAATGCTTTCCCGGGGAAGCGTCCTTCGCTTGGATTTGCCGGGGACTGAGAGTCACTACGAAAGCCATTGGCGCTGGGTGGCCACGTTCCCGCCCGCGAAATCGCTCAATGATTTGGCGTCTGATTTGAAGCGGTCCTTGATAAGCGAAGCCCTGAAGCAGTCGAACGGGAAGAAGACCGGCGCCGCACATTTGTTAAGAATAACCCGCGATGCTTTGAAACGGCAGATGCAAACCCTTGGGCTCGATTAGTCAGACTAATAAGAAACGAGCACGGCGCCCTGGGTCTAAGTGGCCCACACGCACAACCTACGAACATTACACATGAACTTACCCTAGGCGATAAACTCCTGGGTCAATCTGACCCGTGTGGCGCTCTTTCGTTGCAAGCTCGTTTCCCTGGTCCCACACCCTTCACCTGCCGGTAACCCCGCTATTTTAGAAGTCATTTCCCCTTCCGCCGATTTCGCCACGCATCTTGGCACGATGGTTGCTAAGAAATCGACCGCCGAGCATGCTCCAAATCGCCACCTTGCGGTGGCATTTTGCGGAGCGGGTCTTACGTGCCGGTAATTCACCTCGGGCTGCAATCAGCAAGTCTTAGCGAGAAGGGGAGGATGAACCTATGAGAAGGACAGTGTGGTTATTGGTGTATATGATGCCGGCCCTTTTGGCCTTGGGGCTTCCATCAAACCGCCTTACGATCGTTTCCGTAGCGCAAGCGCAGTCAACCGACGGCAAGACGGTCCTGGTGTCCGGCGCAACAACCGTCGCAAATCTTCTTCAGCCGTTGGTCGAGGAGTTTGAAGCAAAGCAACCGGGCGTAAGGGTTATCGTGCAAGGCTCTACCCATGGAAAGGGCTTCGACGCGTTGATCGAGAAACGGACTGACGTCTGTATGACCGCTCGGTCGCTCACCCGGGACGAACTTGACGCGGCTCGCATCAAGGGAATCGCTGTATCTGAGGAATTCCTAACGAACGATGCCGTGGCTATCGTGACGAATCCCGCGAACCCTGTGGACGCGTTGTCCATACCGCAGTTGGCAAAGATATTTCATGGAGATTACACCAACTGGCGCGACGTAGAGGGATCGGATGAACCCATCCAGGTGATTACGACTTCACCGGGGGGGGGCATGGCGTCGTTCCTGTCAAACACCATTTTCAAGAAACCTTTCACTGAGAAGCCCTATTTTGAATCATTGCCGCCCAGGGTTCCCCTATGGGTTTCCGCAAAAAAAGGAGCCATCGGATTCTGCCGAACCAGTCTGGCTTTCGAAATGAGCGCAGCGGGAAAGGTCAAGATTCTTGCAATCAAGAAGAGTGACTCATCCCCGGCGGTGCCTCTCTCGGAAGAGACCCTGAGGGACGGATCGTATCCTATTATGAGAGCCTTGGGCTTATGCTACGATCGCGGAAGAGCGTCCAAGCATGTAAAGGAGTTCGTAGAATTCTGCCAAACGAAGGTCAAGGATCCTCAGCGGGTGGCGCAAGAGGCTAGGTGATTCGCAATTACAGCGAGACCCGGGTCCGCTATGGTCAGACACGGTCCCGGTGAAACAAGCGGCTGTGCGCTACCGATTTCGATTTGGGGCAGGCGTTTGAAAAATCAAAACGCAGCGGATGATATTGAGGCGCAGTTGGGGCAATTCGTTTGAACATGGATGCAAAGACAATTGACTGAACGGGGATTCCGCCTCTGTCGAGGCCCTGCTGAAAGCTAAGTGAGAATGTTGTGTCCGCAGGGCCACGACCTGCCCTTTGGGGGAGGGCCCGATA
>Ga0194126_10001702_pt1 | contig 36555 bp, 28 predicted proteins | sample TA2KigC150mmetaG_FD_148641 | JGI IMG/M metagenome (GOLD analysis project Ga0194126, IMG submission 148641) | Freshwater microbial communities from Lake Tanganyika, Tanzania - TA2015035 Kigoma Deep Cast 150m | ecosystem: Environmental > Aquatic > Freshwater > Lake | place: Tanzania: Lake... | reverse complement strand
TAATACAAACAAATTTTTATTGCTCTTGAATATTTCTGATAGTCCTTTGTGAAGCTTAACTGATTGCTTGCCTAATTCGAACATATCTCCAAGAACAACTATTTTTTGTTTGAACTTCTTTATGTCGTTAACAAGTTCGTATGCGGCTTGAACGCTAATAGGACTTGAATTATATGTATCATCAATCAAAACAGCTTTTGAATAATTTTTTACTTCCAATCTACCTTTCACATCTGCAATATTTTTAGCAGCATTAACAATTTCTTTTCCATTCATTCCAAACATCAATGCAGCAGCAGATGCAGCTAAAAAATTTTTTGCATTTGATTTTCCATAGACCGGCAGAGTTGTACTAAATGAGTTCCCTTTATAAGAAATTTCAATTTTTGGTTTTCCTTCAAGTGTAGTAATCAACTTGCCTTTTATATCTGGTTTGCCGAAAAAACCAAATGTAATTCGATTCTTATATTTTTTGGTTTCCTTTCTGAGTATAGGATCATCTGTATTTATTAGTAATACTCCATTATTTTTTTGCGTTTCATCGAACAGAGCTGATTTTTCTTTATACACACCTTTTCTATTTTTCAAAAACTCCAGGTGCGAATCGCCAATATTTGTTATCAAAGCAATGTCAGGTTCTGATATTCTTGCAGAATAGGATATCTCCCCAAAATGATTTGTCCCTTGCTCAAGTATTAAAGCTTCACATTTTTCGTCAGCACTTAAAATTGTTAATGGTACTCCAATATGATTGTTATTATTTGCTTCAGATTTAGTGACAACAAATTTTGAATTTAAAAGTGAAGCAATCATTTCTTTAGTAGTAGTTTTGCCATTGCTTCCAGTAATTGAAATAACTTTTGCATTTAATTTATTACGCCAATGATTCGCTAATTTGCCATAAGCGGGTGTAGTGTTCTTTACTGTTACAATCGGAATTTTGAGTGAATTGAATTTCTTTAATCGATTTGAATTAATGAGTATAGCACACGCACCATTTTTGATCGCTTCAAACACAAAATCATGCCCATCTAGTTTTAAACCTTTTATTGCAACAAATAAATCACCTTTCTGAATTTTTCTTGAATCTATAATTACTCTTGATGCAGATTTATATGCGTCTGGATTATAGATCACAGAAGTTGGTAAATCAAAAAGGTCTTCAATTGTAATTATTATTTTTTTCATATTGACAAATATTTCTGTGCAATTTCTTTATCTGAAAAATGATTTCTTATTCCATTGATCTCTTGATAGTTCTCATGTCCTTTACCAGCTATCAAAACAACTGCATTGTCTTCGCTTTCTAAAATTGCAGCTTGAATAGCTTCTTCGCGATTTTCTAGTACTCTATAATTATTTGTTGTAATACCATTAAGAATTTCATCTATAATAATGAACGGGTCTTCTGTTCTGGGATTATCTGAGGTTACGTAAACTCTGTCACTCATCGAAGCTGCTATATTACCCATTATTGGTCTTTTCGTTTTATCTCTATCTCCACCACAACCAAAAACTGTGTAAATCGGTCTTTCATCCTTTACAATATGTTTGACTGCTTTCAGCGCTTGTTGTAGGCTATCAGAAGTATGGGCATAATCGACAATCACTTTTTTATCTTTATTTGATATTACTTCAAATCTTCCGGGAACCTGAGGTGTTTTATTTATTCCATGTACAGCTAAAATTGGATCGATTCCATTTATCACAGCCATAGCGAATGCCAAAGTTGCATTGTAAGCATTGAAATGACCAACTAGTTTCGTTAATATTTTTAATTCTTGATTTTTATAAATTACTGAGAATGTCGTCCCATCAAGGTTGAATTCCAAATTCTGAATTCTGAATTGAGCATCTTTATTCATCCCAATTGAAAATTTGTGAGCATGAGAATCTTTAATAATAGAATTTGAATTTGGATCATCCGAGTTATAAACAATTTTTCCATCTTTAAATAGCATATCAAATAAAATTTTTTTCGATTTTAGATAATGCTCGAAAGTCTTATGATAATCCATGTGATCAGAAGTAATATTTGTGAAGATCGCACCAGAAAAATTAATGTGATCTACTCTGTGCAAATCAAGTGCATGAGAAGAAACTTCCATTACGCAATGAGAACAATTTTCCTGATGCATTTGAGCAAGCAGCTGATTAAGGTCATTAGATTGCGGAGTGGTTAATAGTGTTTTTACTTCTTTTTCATCAATATAATTCGCAATAGTTCCTATTAGTCCAGTTTTAAAACCAGCAGTTTGAAAAACATTTTTTACATAAAAAGCTGTGGTTGTTTTTCCTTTTGTACCAGTTATTCCCGTGAGATTAAGTTTATGAGAAGGCTTACCATAGAATAGGTTTGAAAACTCTGCTAGTGCTTTCCGAGAATTCTCAACTAATATTTTAACAACTCCATTATGAATAAAAATCTGATCAGGTACTGCATTTGCCTTTTGTAATACAATAGCACAAGCGTTTTTATTAATTGCATCATTAATGAAATTATGTCCGTCGGTTTTTAACCCTTCAATTGCGAAAAAAAGAGAATTTGGTTTAACAGTTCTTGAATCAATAGTTATGGAATCTATTTCTTTTGATTCAGCATTTCCAATAACTTGAATCACATTAACATTATTTAGCAAATGTGATAAATTCATCAGTTAATTCTCTCTTTAAAAACTTTGTTTGGCGGTATGCATTTAATTACACATGTATCGCCGGCAGAGATCTGCACACCACTTTCAATACTTTGTTCTATTACTCTGCCAGTACCAACCACTTTGTACTCCAACCCTAATTCATTCAATTTTGCTAGCGCATCTCTAAGTGAATTATCAATTAAATTAGGCATTGTTGTCCTTGCGCCATTAAAGAAACTCCTAGAATTTAGTTTTTTATCTGAAGATGCTATATTCATATAAGTATTTGATTTTCTCTTGGGAGTGGTTTTTATTTCCGTAATGAGTTGATCAACTAAGTTTTTATTGCGGTCAATTGTTTTATTGCTTGGAATTAAATTCAAATCTGATTCAACCATTCTCTTGGCAACTTTTTGAAAAACGGGTGCAGAAACTAATCCGCCATATTTTCCAATTTGAGGTGCTTTTAATAAAATTAAGCAAATAACTTTTGGATTTTCAGCCGGAAAAAATCCAATAAAAGAAGAATTGTGTTTGCTGCTTGAATAAGAATTATCTACTAATTGTTGAGAAGTTCCAGTTTTTCCGCCTACTAAAACATTATCTAATTGCGCAGCTTTTCCCGTTCCATTTTCAATCACTCCCACCATAATATTCTTCATCAATTGCGAAGTATTTTTATTTATTACATTTCTTATTTTCATAGGTGAAGAGTTCAGTATTTCTTTCCCATTTGAATCAGTTATCCTTTTTAATATGAACGGTTGAAACAATAACCCACCGTTTACAATTGCGCTGTAAGCCATAATTAACTGAAGAGGTGTAACTGATATTTCATAACCAAAAGAAAGGAATGGTTTTGTTAAGGCAGAAAATGTACTCGGTTTTTTTAAGTAACCAGAAGCTTCACCAGGCAGATCAATTGAAGATAGATTAGTAAATCCGAAATCTCTCAAATATTTATAAATCATTTCATTCGGAATTCGATCTGAAAGTTTAGCCATTCCAATATTACTAGACTGCTCAAGAATTTCTCTAATAGTTAATCTCTCGTGTGGATGTGTATCACTAATAGTTGCCGTTCTAATTTTATATTTACCATTTTCGGTATCTAATATTTCCGACTCAACTGCCATCTTCTCCTCAAAGAGAATTGACATGATTATTGATTTAATTGTCGAGCCTGGTTCATAAGGATCTGTTAATGTTCTATTCCTAAGAGCATCAGCTGGAAATAATTCATAATTAGCTGGATCATAAAATGGAACATTTGCAAGTGCTAAAATTTCACCAGTATTCGGAACAGCAATAATCCCAATGGCAGATTCAGCTTGATAATTCTTGACTCCAGCTTCTAATTCTTCTTCTAGTATTTGTTGATAGGTTTTGTTGATTGTCAATTCAACGTTTGCACCAGAATTAGGATTGCGAGATAAATTTTCATCAATTGATATTATTCTGCCCAATACATCACTTTCATAAACATAATATCCGTCACTTCCAGTTAAAAATTTATCAAATTGTCTTTCAATTCCGTCTTTACCTATGAATTCTTTATTAACATATCCAAGCACATGTGAAGCGAGGCTTCCATATGGGTAAACTCTTGTAAAATCATCAATATAGAACAATCCATCGATTACATTTTTTTTTATTTCAATTGCAATATCAATGGGTACTTTCTTTTCAAGGCATACATCCTTTACACCGTCATCAATTAACTTTTTATAATAAGCTTTACTTTTTCCAAATTTTTTCGAAAATAAAATTGTAATTGAATCTATCCTATTTTTTTTATCTTGAATTGCTTTTGGATTTTTAAGCATTCTTGTATCAGCATAGAATGATACATAGTGCTGAGTATAGGCTAAAATTTCTCCGTTAGTATCTTTTATTAAACCTCTTTCTGCCTTCACTATTTGAGGTTTATTCTGCTGCTTGATCGCGATTAACGAATAATAATCGTGGTTAATTACTTGTATATTGAAAAGACGAACTGCGAGTCCAATGAAACAAATAATAATTATTCCGGTTATTAATAATGCTCGTTTATTTATCATACTTCTCTTGAAGTATTTTTTCTAATTGTTTTATTTGATCTCTTGAAACAATAACTACTTCAATATTGGTAGTAGGTTTTTTCATCTGTAGTGAATCAATTGCGAATTTTGTAATTCTATCTTCCGACGTTAACTTTTGCACTTGAACAATATTTGCTTCTATTTTATTATTTAGTGCATTCAATTGTTCAACTTTAGTGAGTTTATCTTTATTTAAATTTTTTATTTCATTTAGAGTTGCTACATATGCAAACACAATTATTGCTAAAGCAATTACTATTATGATAAAATTTCTTAGTGATTCACCTTTCATGATTGAACTTTTTCAGCAACTCTTAATTTAGCACTTCGTGCTCTGCGATTTTTATTAATTTCCAAATCACTTGGAATAATTGGTTTACTATTTAAAAGAATTAAACTTTGCTTTTTGCCGCAAATACATATTGGTGTTTTAGGCGGACAAACACATCTAAGGCTTTCATATTTGAACTTCTCTTTTACTATTCTGTCCTCCAACGAATGATAAGAAAGTATAACGAGCCTTCCACCGTTGCATAGCAAATCGATGGATTTATCTAAAAAATTTTTGAGTTCTTCTAATTCGTTGTTAACATAGATTCTTAATGCTTGAAAAATTCTTGATAATGATTTATTCACATAGTTTGGAGGAATTACTTTTTCAACAATTTTTTTTAGTTGCAGTGTTGAATTAAATTTTTCTACTTCTCTTTTTTCAACAATAAATCGAGCTATTTTCCTTGAAAGCTTTTCTTCACCATATGTAAATAGTATTTCAGAAATTTGTTCTTGCGTAAAATTATTTAAAAGATAAGAAGCAGAAATGCCACTCTTTTTATTCATCCTTAGATCGAGGGGTGAATCCTCTCTAAATGTAAAACCCGATTCGACATTATCGAGCTGATAGGAAGAGACCCCAAGATCTACAAAGATGCCGTCAAATTTTTCAATGAACTCAATTTTTGCTATCGTATCAATCTCGGTAAAGCTTGCATTGTAAACAGAAATCCGTTTATCGTCTGCAAATTTTCTTTGGGAATGAACAAAAGCTTCAATGTCTTTATCAGTAGCAATAAGCTTTCCTTTTTGCTGTAGTCTAGTAATAATCTCTGAAGAGTGCCCACCAAATCCAATTGTACCATCGAAATAAATTCCGTTTTTATTTTTTATTAATAAATCAACGCTCTCCTTTAAGAGAACCGGTACATGTTGATTCATTTTAGTTTTTTCTGCATTACCTGTTTAGCAATTTCTGCAAATGGTTTTGAGTTTTCTTTTTTATAGTCAGAATATATTTCCGGATTCCATACTTCAATTTTTTTGTTCTGTCCGAGAATCAACACTTCTCTTTCGATACTTGCAAACTCTAATAAATTTTTTGGTATCAATAATCTTGATTGTGAATCCAGTTTGTCTTCTGCGGCTAATTCTAGAAATTCTCTTTTGAATACTGCTTCGTCTGTATCAAAATCATCAATCTGATTTATTCTTATCAACACATCATTTTTCCAATAATCAAATGGATATATGTCTATACATTGAATTATGCCTCGAGTAATTATGAAAGAATCATTCGATTCTTGGATAACATATTTTTTGAAACGTGATGGGATGCTTACTCGTCCTTTAGCATCTACCGAATAAATAAAACTTCCTATAAACATAATTCACCATTAATTGGGAATATTAAACACTTTTACCCACCCAATTGCAAAATAACTGTTTTTCTTTGGGATTGTCAAGAAATTTTTCTTAAAAAATGAGGAAAATACTATAATTCCTTTTTGGGAGTTTCTACTTAAAATGATGAGTCAAAAGGTAAGTTTACAAAAAAAACTTTTGCGGAAGGGAGTTCAATTGAGAGCCACCTGGCGGACTTGAACCGCCGACCCGCGCATTACGAATGCGCTGCTCTACCAGCTGAGCTAAGGTGGCACTAAATGTAGGTTAAATTGATGCTATCTTAATTTCTTTTTGTGACGATTCTTACGAAGGCGTTTCTTTCTTTTGTGAGTTGCCATTTTATGGCGTTTTCTTTTTCTGCCGCACGGCATATTAAGGCTCCTTATTTTTGATTAATTAAATCTTGTGCTCGTTTACCAATATTGTTATTCGGATTAATTGAAATAGTTTTTTCCCACCAATCAATTGCTTCTTCTTTTCTCCCGGAAGACATGTTCACTATTCCAATATTTAAATGTGCAATTTGATGATTTGGTTCATTCTTTAAAGCTTCCTTCATCCATTTAATTGCCTCATCATTCTTTCCAATTTCATAATAACAAACACCAAGATCTACCAAAACATCTGCTACACCAGGATTTGATTTCAAATATAATTTATATTTTTCAATTGCTTTTTCTTTAAATCCAGAATCATTCAATAAGTGAGCTAAATCCAATAATTTAGCATCGTTTGGCTGGTTTTTTAATTCTTCTTCTAGAGAATTAATTTTATTAAGATTAGTTAAATCAACCCCTTGATGAACATCCTCAAAATTAGAATCATTTAATGAGGTTACAGTTGAAGAATCAAAAATACCAGAAGCAACTAAAATAATAGCTCCAATTAATATCAAAGTGAAAATTAAGTAGAGTATTTTAGTTTTAGATATTGTTTGAAATTCTTGTTCAGCACTATTCTTTTTCTGTTTTGTCGATTTCCGCTTAGAAACTTCTTTCTCTTTGCTAGAATTATTATTAATTCTAATTGCTGAACCGCAACTTGAACAAAAATTTGATTCAATTCTTATTTCTTCTCCGCACACTGAGCATTTAATTATTTCTTTCACATCAACTCAAATTAATTGTTTTTCAATTCTTTCATACCAGAGTCAACCAAGGCTTTAAAGTCTTTCGAAAATTTAAATGTTGGAACAAAATGATCTCCTACATATACTTTTTCGCCGGTCCTTGGGTTACGTGCATATCTGGCTTTTTTCATTTTTACTTTATAACTGCCAAATCCCCTTATTTCAATCCCATTTCCTTCTCTTAAAGCTTGAATTACAGTATTTAAAAAACCTTCAATAATTGCTTCTGTTTCAAGCTTTGTGAGACCAGTTCCGAGTGCAACTTTTTCGACTATATCTGCTTTAGTCATATTGAACCTCAGTTTTACTCAATTGTTTATATTTTAAGCGTGGAAAAATATCAAATATTGATTTAAAATCCAATAAACAAATAACTTAGCTGAATTTTGATAATTGTAAATGACGATGTATAAAAACGGATTTAAAGTGTATCATATTTGAGCAATATCTAATATTTAGACCAATAATCATTAAAAAAGCTTGATAAATCCATATTTTGTTGTGGTATAAGGTTTGTAATAGTATTAGAAAAAAACTTGGAAAAATTATGAGTCTAGTTCCTATTATATATACAAGTCTAATTCTCTTTTTTGGTATGCTGATGGTAGTTTTGTTAATATCATATGCATCTTTCAAAGCGAAAGGAAAAACTAACCCAGTAATTGAAGAACAAATCAGAAAAAAGAAAGAAACTACTAGTAGTCCAAAATCAATTATTTATCCAAGGAATAACGTTATAATAGAAAATCATCGTACGGAAATAAAACCAAACATTGTTAAGAATTCGGCTTTGATTTATGAACAGCAACCGACTGTTGTATCATCAAATTATTTTGAAAAATATGACACTCCAAAGCCTATACAAAAGCAAGAATTTGAACAAAAGAGAATTGTTGAGCAAAGACCGTTCAGTCAAACACAAATAAATAAAAATAGACTTTTAATAATGAATGAATCTTCAAAATTTCATCAAAAAGAAAATGAAAATACTCGAGTAAACAGAGAACAATATTATAAAAGCGATCTTTCGAAATATAATATTTTAAGTTTTTACTCAGATGGAATTGAGAATGATTTAATGTTACTAACCGCGGTCCCAGCAACTAAAGCTGTATAAAAAATTAAACCACACTGTATAATTGTTCTCATAAAATTAATTCCTTATTTTTTACACATGGAATTAATACCTATAATAATTACAGTCCTCCAAGTTTTAGCAGCCTTAACTGTACTTGCAATTATTTTTTCTTACATTTCTTATAAGATTAAACTTAAAAATGGAAAAGAAAACCAACCAGTAATAAAATTAGCTCAGCCAGCTATAAAAGCTGAAAGAAGAGTAAAACAAATAGTACAAAAAATAACAAAAACATTTGCCCCATTACCTCCAAAAAAAAAATCTGTGAAACTTGATGATTCTTCTCAAAAGATTAAACAAAATAAAACACAAAAACCCCCTAGTATTAAATCCCCACCAAAATTTGAAAGAGTTGAAGCTAAAAATATTTTTCCAAATAGCGAAAACTTAAATTCTAATGAAGCAAATCTGAGCAAAAAAGGAAAAGATTTAATTAGCGATGAGAAGAAAAATCTCGAATCACTTGGCGACGATATATTGGGGAAATATGATGATGACGAAGCAAAAGAATTATATAGATTGAAAACAAAGAAAAAAAATTCAGAGTAAGATACCTCTTCAATAATCATTTATCATTTAAGCAATGAAAAAAAGTGACAGCAATCCGAATACTATTTATATAAAGAATATGGTATGCAATAGATGTATTAAAGTTGTGAATTATGAATTAACTGCACTAGGAATTAAAATAAAAAAAATATCATTGGGAGAAGTACAACTTTTTAAGGCAATTGCACCATCCACATTTGAGAAATTAAAAAGCCGATTACACTCAAATGGCTTTGAATTAATTGAAGATAAAAAAGCAATGCTGGTTAACCAAATTAAGGGAATAATAATAAGTTCAATTTATAATGACACTAACACTTCCGATCGAGGACAAAATTATTCGGAATTAATCGAACAAAAATTAAAAATCGACTATCATTATCTAAGTTCTCTTTTTTCTTCACTTGAGAGCATCACTATTGAACACTACATTATTCTACAAAAAATAGAACGAGTAAAAGAATTGCTAAAGTACGGCGAACTGACATTAAGCGAAATTGCTATTAAACTGGATTATAGCAGCGTACAACACCTTTCTAAACAATTCAAGAAAGTTACCGGCTTTTCTGCAAGTGAATTCAAAAAACTGACCAATGAATTTCGTAAACCGCTCGATAAAATTTATTAATCTCTCCTAATGAAAATTTTATAACTTTTTTCCAAAATTGTATAACGCATTTAAATTGTGTGATTTATATGTTAAGCATGAAATCACAACAATAAAGGTGAATAAATGAAAACAAAAGAATTCATAATCGAGAGCATGAGTTGCAATCATTGTGTAATGGCAATAAAAAATGAACTAAGTAAAATAAACTTAGTAGATTCAAATGTGCAGATTGGATCGGCAATTATCACATTTAATGAATCAACCATAACGGAACAGCAAATTATATCTGCAATAGAAGAAGCTGGTTATAAAGTTAAAAAGGATTAGAAATGTCATTCAAATATGATTTAAAAATTGAAGGCATGACTTGCGCGAGTTGTGTAACCCGAGTTGAAAAAGTTATTTCAAAATTTGATGGTATAAAAAACGTATCTGTAAATCTTGCGACAGAAAAAGTTAGTTTCGAAATGGAAGATGAAAAAAGGAACCTATCAGAAATTGCAGCTGCCATCAAAGAATATGGTTATGAACTAAAGTTGAATCAAAAATCAAATACAAACGAAAAGACTTTTATAAATGAGGAAAAAGATACATTTTATTCTCAGCTAAAATTTGAATTTGTATTTGCTCTCATACTAACAGTTCCAATCTTTTTATTAAGTATGTTAATGGAATACGAATTCTTTAATAACTTTTGGTGGTTATCCGGCAATCAAACGAGAAATCTTTTACTAATTCTTACAACACCAGTAATATTTATTTCTGGTAAGAGATTTTTCAAAATTTTTTGGAATAATCTACTCCATTATTCAGCTGAAATGAATTCACTCGTTGCAATTGGAACTGGGGCTGCTTATGGCTACAGCATACTAGCAACACTTTTCCCAGAGCTTCTCTCAATTTCTGCAAATGAAATTCATGTTTATTATGAAACTGCCGCAGTAATAATTACTTTAATTTTGATGGGAAAAATTTTTGAACATAAGGCTAAAAATAAAACTGCTGGTGCTATTAAGAAATTACTCGAGCTGAAACCAAAAAATGCAAATGTATTGGTTAATGGTAATGAAATACAGAAAGATATTTCTGCATTATCGATTGATGATATAGTTATAATCAAACCAGGCGAAAACATTCCAGCAGATGGTATAATCATTTCTGGCATTTCATCTGTAAATGAATCGATGCTCACTGGAGAAAGTATTCCAGTAGACAAAGAAGCTGGTTCAGATGTTATAGGTGGTACAATTAATAATAATGGCTCGTTCAATTTTAAAGTGACAAAGGTAGGCGATAATTCAGTCTTAGGTCAGGTTATTAGATTAGTTGAAAATGCACAATCAACAAAGCCGCCAATTCAAAAATTGGTTGATAAAATTGCTTCGGTATTTGTTCCAATTGTTATTGTTATTGCGATAATTACTTTCATTAGCTGGTTGGTCTTATCATCAGAAAACTCTTTTTCTACTGCTTTAATAAATTTTGTAGCTGTTCTAATAATTGCATGTCCGTGTGCTTTAGGCTTAGCAACTCCAACTGCAATTATGGTTGGAACTGGGCTTGGTGCTTCTAATGGAATTTTAATTAGAAATGGCGAGAGTTTAGAAATTGCACTTAAAATAGATACAATTGTAATAGATAAAACTGGAACCATAACCGAAGGCAAACCGGAAGTATCACAAATTATTACGTTTAATTATGATGAAAGTGAATTAATAAAATATGCTGCATCACTTGAATCGAAATCTGAACATCCACTGGCTCATGCAGTTGAGGAAAAAGCTAAGACACTAAAAATTGAAGTTTTAGAACCTTCATCATTTCAAAGTCATTCAGGATTTGGAATTGATGGACAAGTCAACAACGAAAAAGTACTTATTGGCAAAAAAAGTTTTCTTCAAAATTCTTCCATAAAAACAGAGATAGCTGAGGATAGTTTTAACTATTTTTCGGCACAAGGCAAAACTGTAATTTATGTCGCTATTAACGGTGAACTGAAAGGATTGATAATAATAGAAGATAAATTAAAAATTGGTTCGAATGATGCAATTGAAAATCTAAAAAAAATGAATATTAGACCGGTTATGATAACTGGCGACAATAAAAATGCAGCTCTATTTATTGCTGAAAAAGTTGGGCTCAAAGAATTTAGGGCTGATGTATATCCACAAGACAAATCGGAAATTGTTAAGCAATTTCAATCTGAAGGCAGAGTAATTGGAATGGTAGGAGACGGTATTAATGATGCCCCAGCTTTAGCTCAAGCTGATGTAGGTATAGCAATTGGTACCGGAACAGATGTGGCAATTGAATCTTCACAAATAACATTAGTTAAAGGAGATTTGCGCGGTGTTGTTAAAGCAATAAATCTTTCTAAAAAAACATTGCAGACAATAAAACAAAATTTGTTTTGGGCATTTGTTTATAATATTATACTAATTCCTCTTGCAGCATTTGGAATGTTGAATCCAATGATTGCAGCATTTGCGATGTCATTAAGTTCGGTTTCTGTCGTAACAAATTCGCTAAGATTAAAAGGAAAGAAAATTTAGTGGAAAGACCTCGAAAGCGAAAAAACTTTCGAGGTTAAATTAATTGATTTATTTTCTTGGAAGTCTTTCTAAATATGAACTTGTACTTAGTACTGCATAATTATTTAATTGATTTAAATCTTCAAGCGAGTTGCAGTTAAGATAACTCATTGTACTTCGTAATCCATCAGAAATTCCATTCACTACATTTTTTACAGCGCCTTTATATGGCACTAGTGTTTCTTCCCCTTCAATAAATTCATTTTTCATTTTAACACCGAATGAAGCAGATCCTCTGTACTTCTTCCAAAGTTGATCATTATATTTTATTACTTCACCTGGAGTTTCTTTGGTACCGGCAAGCATTCGTCCAAGCATTACAACATCTGCACCGCATGCAAGAGCTTTTGCAACATCTCCTGGACTTTTTATTCCGCCATCTGCAATTAATTTAATATCAAGTTTCTGATTTAACTTTTCAAAATATGTATCTATAATAGATGATACTTGCCCGATTCCAATGCCAGTTTGAACAGAAGTTGTACAAACACTTCCTCCTCCAATCCCAATCCTAACAGCATCAGCTCCAGCATTTACTAATTGTTTTAACGTAGAACCATGTGCAATATTACCTACAATAACCTTTACATTGTATTTTGATTTTATTTCTTCACACTTTTTAAGTACAAAAGCATTATTGGCATTAGCAGTATCAATACAAATTATCAAATTGCTTTCAGCAGTTTTCGAAATTAATTTTTCTTCAGCTGTAAGACTAACTGACACAGCTGTAATACCTTCTTGTGCTTTTCCATTTTTAAATAGTTCATTCAAAGAAGAATCAAAACGATTAACTATTCCAACACAACCAAGGTTATTTAATTCTTTCGCCATCTCAATTCCGGTTACAGTATCCATTGGACTTGCAATAATCGGCACAGAAAGATCAAATCCAAGAAAGTGAGATTTTGTACTTATCTCACTACGCGTTTTAACTTGTGAAATCTCAAGCGGAATAAGGCTTACATCATCATATGTTAATGATAAAGGATAATTGTTTAAATCTTCCTTAGAATAAATCTTCATATTTACCTCAATTAACTTCAGTTCAATTAAAAAATATTTTTGCCATATCAAAGACAACGTGCAAACATATAAAATTAATCTCACATTTTTTATTCAATCCACAATTTTCTAATTTGCAAAAAATTTTTAACAATTAAGGATACTAATGACATCAAAGAAAGAAGTTAAATCAGAAAAACAGAGCTGGAAATTTCCAAAGGATTTTTGGTTAGCCAATTTCATGGAGCTTTGTGAGCGAGCCGCCTATTATGGATTTTTTATAGTCCTAACTCTTTATTTGACAGATATAGTTGGATTTAATGATAAAGAAACCGGAATTGTTGCTGGAATATTTTTCGCTGGATTGTATTTTCTTCCCCCTTTTGTAGGGGCAATATCTGATAAAATAGGTTTCAAGAATGGTCTAATCCTTGCATTTACTTTACTTACGATAGGATACTTTTTACTTGGCGTATTCCACTCAAAATTGTTAGTAATATTATTTCTAATTATTGCCATGGTTGGCGGTTCCTTTATAAAACCCTTAATAACCGGAACAGTTGCTAAAACCACAAATGAAGATAATCGTGCGAGAGGTTATGCTTTGTTTTACTGGGTAGTGAATATTGGAGCATTCAGCGGAAAAACTTTTGTCCCATTCATACGCCAAGGAATTGGATTAGAATATGTAAATTTCTTTTCATCGGCAATGTCGTTTCTTGCATTATTATTTGCAATATTCTTTTTTAAGCAAACTAATTCAAGTCATGAGAGCAAATCTATTTCAGATGTAACAAAATCACTTAAAAGAATTTTTACAACTCCACGATTGATACTTTTAATAATAATTGTAACTGGTTTTTGGATTATTCAACATCAACTTTACGCTACAATGCCAAAGTATGTAATAAGGTTACTTGGAGAATCGGCAAAACCGGAATGGTTGGCAAACGTTAATCCAGCAGTGGTTGTGCTTTTTGTTGTTCTTGTAACACAGCTAATGAAAAAAAGAAAAGCAGTTACATCAATGTTGGTAGGAATGATATTAATGCCATTTTCAGCATTAGCAATGGCTGGAAGTCAAACTTTAGAAAGCATTACCGGTGATGCTGTTTCAATTTTAGGATGGTTTTCTTTACATCCATTAACCGTAATGATGATTTTAGGAATTGGTATTCAAGGATTAGCTGAATGTTTTATTTCACCGCGTTTTCTGGAATATTTTTCTCTTCAAGCACCAAAAGGAGAAGAGGGACTTTATCTTGGATTCAGCCATTTACATTCTTTCTTTTCTGCGCTTTCTGGTTTTATTATGTCCGGCTTTTTACTTGATGCATATTGTCCGGATCCAAAAACTTTGCCCTCTGGTTTAACTGAATTGCAGAAAGCATCGTATTATCAAGATGCACACATGATATGGTATTATTTCTTAGCGATTGGTTTAATTGCAGCAATCGCTTTGTTCGTATTTAAATATGTGACCGAAAGACGAGATAAAAAGATTTTATCCGTTAATTAATTTAATTCATTCAAAATAATTCGGGAATCATTTATTTCAATTTGTTTATGATAAGGAAGGGAATGGTTCCCATTTTTATTTGCGCAAATAATTCTAATAATATTTTTTTGAGTTCCGGAATTATCAAATACAACTTTTAATATATTTTTATCCTTCGTCACTTCGTAACCGATTTCCTCTTTATTCAAAAATACTTGAACAGATCTCCAATTTATTCCGCTAGTATCAGACAAATTGAAAAGTAGAGAAATTTTTTTACAGTCAACTTTTGAACTGTCCGGTATAAAATTAATTTGAGGAATTCCATTTCTATAATATTTACCCAGTCCTCTAAAAATGCCCCAAGCTTGTATTTCATTAAATATTTCGTCATTCAATCTCAACTCTTCAAAATGGCTTGTATGAAATGCACATTCAACAAGAACTGCTGGAATTTTTGTTCGGCGCAAAACTGAAAATCCTTGTCCAGGATAAATTAAGTAGTCTGAATATGTTCCATCAAAAGAACCTAATCCGCCTGGATTACCCATAACATATGAAAGATCTCTTTGAATATATCTTGCAACATCTCTTTCGGATGGTTCATATTCATAATCAGTTTCTTTTGCATGATAATAAGTTGAAGTATAGTTTGTCCAGTCATCCTCCCATTTTGCCGGTGCATTATGGTGAATACTTACAAATAAATCCGCACCGCTGCTGTCTGCAAGGACCGATCGATATGCAAGCTGGACTGTTTTATCAATATCTCGTGAAATAACAACTTGAGCTCCAGCATCAATTAAGTAGTTTCTCAAATTCAGGGCAACCCTAAGGTTTACGTCAGCTTCAATAACATTGCCGGCGCGGTTTGAATTTTTTCTATCTTCTCCACCGTGTCCTGGATCCAAAAAAATTTTCTTTCCTTTTAAATATTCTGAAAAACTACTGATCGTTTTTAATTTTAATGTATCAACCTTTAAATCAGGTGGAATATCATAAAGTGGAACGTTAATGGATGTGCAGCTGGTAAAAGCTAAAATTAACACTCCCATTAAAAATAGACTACCTTTTAATTCATTAAACTTTCTTTTCAATAGTAATAGTTGTTTTATGGTAATACGCATTTGTTCCCCTCTATACTAAATTGACATTTAGAACAATGATTATAATTTTTTGAAAAAGTACTATTATGTATTTTCCTAATTGCTTCATTTAATTCAGCCTTAAAATCACTCAGACCTTCTTTTGAAACTTGCTGTGAAATTAAAATATCTGGATGATATAAAAATAACAGTTGAATTTCAAAATCTGATATTTCAGGATATAATCTCGATAACAAATATGCGTAGAATTTCAATTGAGGGTAATAAGATTCCGAACGAATTGATATTTCATCTTTATCAATAGAATCAGTTTTATAGTCAATAACAATTATTTTATTATTATTAAAAATAACTTTATCAATAATACCATAAAGGTAATGTTCACCTTCTTCACAATATATTTCATATTCATTTTTGTAATTATTAAAATCTGAAATCAATAAATAACTTTTTGAATTTAGGTATAATTCCATAAGCATTTTAATATTTCTGACAAGCTTAGCTTTTTCATGTTCTGAAAGATTTTCATAGTTAATATGTTTATCTATACTAAATTCTAAGTTCTCAATTGTTACATTTTCTTTTAATAAAGCATGAATTACTTTCCCTTTTACAGCAGCAAATAATTTTAAATCAACATCTTCTTTGTCATTAAATTCATATAGTTTGTTATCATTTTTCATAAAGTCAAGCAAAGTAGAAAAACCAATTTCATAAGTTAACTGGTATTTAACCGGGCATTGATTATACATCGATATTTTTGTGGCTGAGATAATTTCTTTTTTTGCACGATCCTCAATTCGTTCAAGTAAATATTTTTTAGGTTGATCGATTATAAGTGATTCATTTACAATTATATTTACGTTTTTTACTTTTTTTGAAACCAAAATCTCAATTGAAATTATTTGAGAGAAAAAATCATATTTATTATTAACCTTGCTCATAAATTCCGTTTTATCAATAAACAAAATTTTATCTACATCATAATTTGTGCTTATTCCTTTTGAAATAAGATGTAAAAACGTGTTATTATTTACCTTACCGGAATTTAAAGTAGCAGTTATGTATAAGTATTTCATTGCCCTTGTTAATGCTACATACAAAAGTCTTTTAAATTCTGCATTTTCTTTCTTTTTGTTGATATAATTATAATATGCAACAAGTGAGGGAGTAACCGGTTTTGAAAAATATTTTTTATCAAGATGCACTTTTGTCAACAATCCAAAATTTTTATCGAACATAATAGTCTTGGCTTTTACAGAATCTTCTCTTTCAGCTTCATTACATTTAAACAAGAAAACACATTTGTATTCCATTCCTTTAGCTTGATGGATAGTCAATAGATTAACCGCATTTTTTTCTTCTGAAACTTGAGCTTGTCCTTCGTCGTCAGATAGCTCAATCGAATCCTTAAGAAATAGAATAAAATCAAATAGTGTTTTGAAACTTCTTGTTGAAAAATTACGGGCAATTGAAATCAACTTTTCGAGGTTGGCAATTTCTTGTTCTGCATTTTTTTTAGAAGCCGCAACTGCCCAATAACCCGATTCATTTAGTATTATACGGAGTAAAGAATATAACTCCAGACTATTTGATAATTTAATGTGTCTTTCTAACGTATCAATAATTTTACTTAAGTCATTTTTATAACAATAACTTTTTAGTTTCGAATAAAAAGTTTTCCCTTCTTCGAGAGATATTAGAAGAAGTTGTTTATCTGACAATAGAAAAAATGGTGCACGCAATATTCCAACAAGAGCTTTGTTATCATCATTATTTATAATAAAAGAGAGATAATTGAAAATATCGTAAACAGCTTGCCTTTGGTAAAAACCTTTACCGCCAACTACGATAAATGGAATATTTATTTCTGAAAAATGATTTTCTAGGTCAGCAAAAAATTTCCTCTTTCTACAAAGAATTCCAATTTCGTTGAATTTTACTTGATTGGTATTAACAAGCTCAATTATTTTATTTCCAATGTTAGAAACTTCAGAATTTTCATCGTCATCATCGGAAATTAAAAACTCAACAGTTCCCTTTTCATTTGGATCAACAGCACAAATCAAATCGCTGTAGCTAACTTCATTGAATAAGGAGTTTGGTTTCTCAAAAAGCTTCTTAAATAGTCTGTTAACAAACAATACAATATTTGGTGACATTCTAAAACTATGTGGCAAATACAAGATTTTTCCATCTTGCTGATCATTTTTTACTTGTTCTTTAGTTTCATTAAACACAGCTAGCTCTGCATCTCGGAACATATAAATACTTTGCTTTTCATCACCAACAACAAATAAATTTCCATGTTTCAAATAATCAAGAATTGGCATAAAGATTTTATATTGTAATTCATCAGTATCTTGATATTCATCAATCATAATATATTTATACTTCTTTCTTAAGAATTTGATAACATCTTGTTTGTCAATAATTTTAAGAACAAACAATAAGAGATCTTCATAATCTAAATAGCCGTGCTGCTTCTTTTTGACCGAATATAAATCTTTAGCTTTCTGAAACACCATACAAAAACATTTACCAAAGTATGCCAACTCAAGAGTAGCTTTTTCTGAATAATCAGCTGTCAAAATATTCTTTAACTCATCAAATGAATTTTCAAGATCATTAATTTGTAATTTTATTTCATCTCCTCTTTTACCTAAATATTTAACTTTTCTAATTGTTTTACTTGAACCTGATGTCATAATCAGCTCAAATAATTCGTTCGCTTTTTGAACGATATCTTCTAATCTTGTGTCAGAGGAAATATTTTTTACAATACTACTTATTTTTTGTCCAATCTCATTCGTCGGCTCCCATTCAAGAACTTTGTTATTGATCAATTCAATTTTTTGAATTACCTCATTTATTATCTTAATGAATAAAGCGTTATTATATTTTTCTTCTATTTCATTTAAATTATTAGCAATAGCTTGAACATCGAATTGATAAATTCTTTCAAACATATTTTCAATATTTCTCCGATGCTCAATGCTATTTTGAATAACAGTTACAACTTTATTTTTTGATCCTAATAGGCGAAATAAATATTTAATTGCTTCTGAATCGCTGGAAGAATTAAGTAAAGAAGTGATGGCTTCATCAACTGAAAGTTCAATCAAATCACCGGAAGTATCGGAGTCTATTGGTATAAAATTGGCGTCTATGTTTGCATCAGGAGAAAATTCTCTTAAAATGTCAACACAAAAAGAATGTATTGTGGAAATATTTGCAAAAACGAGTTGACGTTTTATTCTTTCTAATTTTTCAATTACGCCAGAATTCTTTTCAATCTCAATTCTATCATTTAATTCATTAGCTATTTTCTTATTTAACTCGCCAGCAGCCTTATCAGTGAAGGTAATTGCAACAACATTGTCAATTTCAATGTCCTCATTTAGTAAAATTTCTATGAATCGTTTTGATAAAACAAAAGTTTTGCCCGATCCGGCATTCGCACTTAGCAATATGTTCGAACTATAATCAAGTGCTTTTTTTTGAAACGGAGTTGGATATTTCATCGTTCAGCTAATGGAATTTTAATAAGGAAAGTAGTTTTGTTTTTCTCGAATGATTCAACTTCTATGCTGCCTTCAATGCTCTCTAAAAATCTTTTTGCCATGCTTAATCCAAGCCCCATTCCTTGAGATTTAGTTGTAAAATTTTCATCAAAAATTTTATTTAAGTTAGATTTTTCAATACCAGTGCCATCATCAGTTATTCGTACTTCACAATATTGATCTTTCTTATTAATTGATAATTCAATTTTTTCTGAATTAGCTTGTATTGAATTTCTAATCATATTAATAATTGTTCTGTTCAATTGATCAATATCAGTATTTATATATACTTCCTCATTAGTTGAAAAAAATCTTATACTAATAATTTCATTTGAGAATAGATTTAAAGTATCTCCAATCAATTTCACAACATTCGCTTTTTGGATATTCAAATTTGGCATACGGGCAAAGTTTGAGAATTCTGACGCAATGTTTTTCAATGCTTCAATTTGATTAATAACTGTTGCTGTAACCTTATTAAAGATTTCATCAAATTTGTTTGACTTATCTTTATATGCTTTTATTAACTGCTGAACAGAAAGTCTCATAGGCGTCAAAGGATTTTTTATTTCGTGTGCAACTTGCTTCGCCATTTCTTTCCATGCAGTTTCTCTTTCAAGTTGAGCTAATTCTAATTGACTTTTGTGTAATTTCCTAACCATCATATTAAATCCATCAGTCAATTCTTTAACTTCACCAGTTCCTTTTACTGCAATTTCAATATTTAAATCACCATTTCCAACTGACCGAGTTGCAAGTGTAAGTTTTCTAACTGGCGATGAAATTTGTTCAGCTAGAATTGTACTGAAGATTACCAACAAAGCTAAAACCAAAGAAAGAGTTCCAAATAAAAATAAATCGAGTTCCACATTGGATAATGGTAAATTGGTTCGATTGAAAATTGTGTTAATATTAATAATTCTTTTACTTCCATTTAAATCAAATAACTTGCTGGCATAAAAATATTGACCTTGAGTAATCAATTCATTTCCAATCTGCAATTCTATTCCATTCAAAATGTTTTGAGCAAATGCAGCAGATGAAAGACTTTTTGAAAATACTCCAGCATCGAAGAAGTTTTGATAAGAACTAAAAATTAATTTTTCCTGATCAAAGACTGAATACTTATAATTTAAGTCGGAAGATGCTTTTTCATAAATAGCATTTTCAGAAACTACTGAATTTACAGAATAATTTTTAATATACTTTTCAATTTGATTCACAGAAGAGATTAGCTGTTTACTAATAACCGAATTATTGTTCTCTTCATTAATAGATCGAATGTAAAATGAAATGAAAATTAGCGGAATAACCGAGACAATTATGAATGCCAACGAAAGCTTGGTTCTATATGCAGCAAAAAATGCTTTCCACTTATTAATATGAACAAATGCATAAATTAAAAAAGCAACTAAAAGTAGAATTGAATGAACAAAAAACACTTTGAAAAAATTTGATAGATTCCAAGCAAATAATTTTTCTTCAATTGAAACTGAAATGATATTATTAGATCCCGTTCCATATTTTGTTAAATAAAGTAAATGTTGTTCATCATTTATATTTAATTTGAGCCATGCTTCACTTAATTCGCTGAACTTTGCATTTAATATTTTATTAACATTATTATTATCCAATGCAATTCCACCAATTGCAGAAACTAATTGGTTGTTTTTGAAAAAAAAGATTTTCAACTTCTCAAATTCAGTTGCAGAAGCAATGCCAGTACGTTTGGGAATAATAAATTCTGGCAATTGATTAATGTTTAACCCATTTCGGTCATAAAACAATTTAACTCGAATATATTTTTCATTTTCACGATTATCAGGATATTTACAATAAGCAGAAAATTCCAAAATTGTACTATATGGATCTTCATAAACTCCAAATTGATTTACATCATTGAAGTTTAGTTTATCTTTATTATCACTTATGTGATTGTAAATTTGTGTTGAAAAACTTCCAAGTTTATTTTTGAATGTGTCATAAATACTAATTTCAGTAGGAATATTTTCACGATACAAAATACTTTCTGTCCATAGCTTAAATGCTGTCGAAGAATAATTTACATTCTTACTTTTAAGATGCTCCGGCAATTTATAGTTTGAGAATTGACTAATAGTTTGACGAAGTAAAAATTCATAAATTTTCTCGTTGTATTTGGTTATCTCTTGTGCTGTAGTTTTTAATGATTCTCTTTCTATTTCCGAATTATAATAAACCAATAAACTTACACTTAAAACTGATGCAGCAATTCCATAGTACACATAATAAATAACTCTGTGTTTATTGAAATAACTTAAATAAACCAGAATAAAAACTATTGAGATGAATACAATTCTTAATGTAGGAGTACCTTGCGGTTGCGTTTGTAATGAATCATATGCCCAGCCAAGGATTTGAAAAATCAAAAAATTTGCAACCAAAATTATTTTTTTAATTTTGATTTTTTCGGATGGGAAATGGCTTAAAACAATTTTAAACAAAATAATAGAAATCAAAACTGACGATATGCCAAGAAGAAGAATATTTAAATCCATTAATAAAATTACGGGGGAGGGAAATAAATTAAATTCTTTGAAATATCGAATAGTTGAATCGAAAACAATACTTCTTATTGAGGCACAATAAGCCCGATACGAAATAAAAAATATTACGGTTACAATAAGAGATGCTGCAATATATTTTATCCAGCTATTATCTGTTTGTTTATCTATTATTTCTTGTATAAACTTATTTGAAGTATATATGATTACTAATAAGAAAAGTAAAGTTAAAAAAAGTTCGAGGGGTGATTGCACAATTCCGTAAGCAAAAACAGAGGAAAAATTAGCCGGATCAGTTAAAGAGCTTCGAAAAAAATTGCTTGGAATTCCAACTATAAAAACAATTATTCTTAATACAGCTATATAAAATACCACAGCAAAATATTTAATAAATCTATTCTTAGTGTATATTAAAGATCTGTATCCCAGAATACCAAGCAAAACAAAAATTATAAAAAAACAAATTGACTGAAAATTTCGAAATTTTTCTTCGATCTCTTTTAAATTACTATCTAAGGCGGGTTTGTCAAATACAGCAATCCCAATTTTATTATTGAAATTATTTTTGATAATGGAAGAATATTGCCGTCCGTCTTTTGATCTTTCAGAATCCTTATCATACGAGAATGAAACCAACGTGCCTAATTTATTTGATAATGAATCTGAAATGCTCGTCGATTCATAAATTTCATTTGCATATTTAAAATGCTCTTCAATTAATATACTTGAACATAAATAGAATAATTTATTTCGTGAATGAAGTGTATCTACCATTAATAAATAAGTATTCAAATCTTGATTATAAAAAAAAGTCTGGCCAACAGTTATTTGTTTGGAATCAAAGAAAGAACTGTTGAGAAATAAATTGCCTCCCCAACAAATACGATTTTTAAAGTCATCATAAAGTATTATAGATAAATTTTTTTGTTTAAAGTTCTCTAATTCTTCAAAACAGTAATTAAAGTTTTCTTTTATTTTATTTCTTATGTTGAATTTTACTTGCTTATTTAAATTAAAAAGTGTTTTACTTTTGTTATCAAAGGTATTTTGAATAATCTCTTCAATTTTTGTAATCTTTAGAATTAAATCAGAATTCCAATTTCTTTCAAAATTGTTTTTAATAATTGGTTCAGCCAATGCCGATGCAATGATTAATAAAATAAAAAATAGTAAAATGACATTTACTTTTGATTTCAATGCTTTCTTAATATTCATCAGATCAATTTATTGTGATTTGGGAAATCAACCATTTATTACTAACATAATGAAGAGTTACAAATACAATTGCATTTCCACGAATCCCTTTATTTTTAAATTTTAGATTGCCAGCAGCAAATGGATTCTCAGTATCTGTTGATGAAAAAGTGAAATTAAATGATATTGGTTTAAAAACACTAAAGTAATCTTTGATTACATAATAGGATTGATTGGCACTATAATACCCACTAATATTGCTGGAGAGACTGATATAACATCTTTCATCAAAATAATTTGAGAACTTATCTACCGACCCATTATTTAATCCCTCTTCAATTTTGATTAGTAGCTTCTGTGCTTCTCTACTTTTTAATTCTTGAGCAATTAGAGTAGGATCTATGAGAATGAAGCTTAAAGTTATAAGAAGAATTTTTACAATATAGCGTTTCATTAAATCTTCTATATATTTATTTGAAAGATAATTTAATTGAAATAAAAAAGCATACCATAGTGGTATGCTTTTCCCCTTTTTGTATGCTTCATTTTATTTAATAATTTTTTTTCACTTCTTTGCTCAGTTTTTTTCTTACTTCTTGACTGTTTGCGCGCTTTAGTTCTCTGTTTCCTTCTACTAACTGATAAGCCCAGTCAAACACCATTCTTTCACCAGTAATACTTTTTATTCTAATCTTTGCATAATGGTTATCCCAAGTCCAAATTACATAAGTGTTGCCAACTTTTGCTTCAGTATATTTTACATTTTCATTTGGTTTTAATGGAATCCAGCCATTTAATGGTGCATGACTAATATCCCAAATGTCATTAGTTTTGCCCATATCTTGTAAATCAGAATCATCCCATACATTTAAGAAATATTTGCCTGAGTAATTTTCGAAAAAGAAATCCGCATCATCTCCGTTATACAGAACGACAAGATATCGGCTAAAATCATAACCAGCATTGTTCGGCGATCTATTATAATCAAACACAGCTTGGTTAAAACCTTCAGGTCTAGGTGTGTCATAAACCAAATCATTGCTTAATTCACTTTCATTTCCATTAAAATCATAAGCTGTTATTCCATAATAATAAGTTATTCCATTTTTAGCGCCATCATCAATAAAACTCGCTTTTGATGTGCTGCCAATAAGAGTATATTTACCGTCATATGAATAACTATAATAAACATTATATCCAGCTAAATCTCGTTCATAATTTTCATCCCAAATGATGTCAACTCGTTTATCGCCAGTAATTGTATAAACATTTTTAGGTGGTGATGGCGGAGTGTCATCATAATAGAATTCATCAAAATGATCGCAGCCGGTTATAAATAAAAAGCTGCTAAAAATTAGTAGCATAAATAATTTAATCGATTTCATTTCATCCTCCAGAATATTTCTGAAGAGCATATTTCAATAGTAATGCCATGGGGAAATGCAGAAAAGGAATGATTTATTAAGGATTAAATATTGAGTGTACTATATAATATACAGATGTAAGTTTGTTATCATATTCTAATATAATTATCCTCAAAGTACATTTGTCTTTTATTAATTACAGAAATGGATTTGCCAGTAAGAAGTCTTTTATCGAATGGTGAATTTTTTGATTTTGATTTGAGTTTTGTGACATCAACTGTCCATATCAAATCCGTATCGATAATGGTTAGATTTACTTCACTTCCTTCTTTAATCTCTGGAATAGGAAGATTCAAAATTTTACGTGGATTTATTGATAACTTTTCTATCAATTGATTCAAGGTTAATATTTTTTTATGAACTAATTCACTTATTGATATTCCTAGAGTTGTTTCCAGACCAACAATTCCATTAGGAGCAAAAACAAATTCCATTTCTTTTTCCTCAATTGCATGTGGTGCGTGATCACTAGCAATACAATCTATTGTTCCATCTTTTAATCCTTCAAGAATTGCTTGGATATCTGATGTTGTTCTAAGCGGAGGACTCATTTTATAATTGGTATCGAATAATTTTAGTGAATCATCAGTTAATGTAAAATGATGCGGAGTGACTTCGGCAGTTACTTTAACACCTCGTTTTTTTGCTTGTCTTATTAGTTCTACTGCTCCTTTTGTGCTGATATGCGCAATATGTATTCTTGCATCTGTAAATTCTGCCATCAGAATATCTCTTGCAACAATCAAGTCCTCTGCAACATTTGGAATAGAAGGCATACCAAGAATTGTAGAAACGAGACCTTCATTCATTGCTCCGTCAGATAAGGTTTCATCCTCGCAATGTTCAATTACCGGTACGTCAAACATTTTAGAATATTCTAATACTCTTCTGAGAATTCCAGCATTCTTGATTACTGAGCCATCATCAGAAAAGGCTATTGCACCAGCCTCATATAATTCAGCCATTGGTGATAATGCTTCTCCTTTTCTATTCAAAGTTGCAGCAGCTACTGGAAAGACATCAACTAAATTTTTTTTCGATTTTTCTTTAATAAATTTTACTATTTCTGCTGAATCAATATCAGGCGAAGTATTAGGCATGCATGCAACTCCAGTGAACCCACCAGCAGCGGCAGAATTACTTCCGGTATCAATTGTTTCTTCGTCTTCTCTTCCGGGTTCACGCAAATGAACATGCATATCAAACAGACCAGGAACACATATTTTATTTTCAAAATCAAAAATTTGCGAATCTTTAACTACCTTCTCACTTATTTCACCAATCTTTTGTATTACACCATCTTCAATTAAAAGATCTAATTTAGAATCTAGTTTTTGAATCGGATTAATTACTCGAGCATTTTTGAGAATAATTTTCATTTCACACCTTATTGGATTAATGCATTGTTCCTAATAAATAGAGTACTGCCATTCTTATTGCAACTCCATTTGTAACTTGATCAAGAATAACTTGATATGGTCCATCAGCAACTTCTGAGGAAAGTTCGACACCCCGATTAATTGGGCCCGGATGAAGTATCAAAACATCTCTATTGTTTTTTTCTATCCGTTCAGTTGTTATACCAAAATAATTATGATATTCTCTTAACGATGGAATTCTCTCACCAGCATTTCTTTCAAGTTGAATTCGTAAGACATTCAATACATCATGTTCTGCAATTGCCTGGTTAATCTTATTATATACTTTTACTCCAAGGGATTCAATTCCAAAAGGAATCATGGTAGATGGACCACAAACTGACACTTTTGCTCCCATTGTTTTTAAACCAAAAATATTCGAAAGAGCAACACGGCTATGAGAAACATCTCCAACTATACATACTTTTAATCCATCAAGTTTTCCCAATTTTTCCTTAATGGAATAGATGTCGAGCAATCCTTGAGTTGGATGCTCGTGAAGTCCATCGCCAGCATTGATAATATTTGCTTTCGAAATTTTTGTAAGATAAGTAGGAACACCAGCAGACTGATGACGAACAACGATCATATCAACCTTCATCGCTTCAATATTTCTAACTGTATCTTTAAAAGTTTCTCCTTTTTTTGTACTGCTTGTTGAAGTGCTAAAATTTATTGTATCTGCTGAAAGTCTCTTCTGGGCTAATTCAAAAGAAATTCTAGTTCGAGTGGAACTTTCATAAAATAAATTTACAATTGTTTTACCTTGAAGCGTAGGAACTTTTTTTATAGGTCGTTCTAGTACTTCTCGAAATGTTGTGGCTGTATCAAGAATTAACTGAATATCTTCTTTAGGAACCCCATATAATCCTAATAGGTGTCTGCTAGATAATGACATTTTAAAACTCTCATTTAATTTGAGTATTAATTAAATAGACTGCATCTTCACCATCAACTTCTTGAATTCTAACTCTTACTTCTTCATTAATAGATGTTGGAATATTCTTTCCAACAAAATCTGCTTTTATAGGAAGCTCTCTGTGACCTCTATCAACCAAAACACAAAGCTGTATAGTGTTAGGTCTTCCCAAATCCATTAATGCATCAAGCGCTGCTCTTACTGTCCGACCAGTATAAAGTACATCATCAATCAGAATTATATCTTTTTCATTTACGTCAAATGTAATTGTAGTTACAGAAACTTCCGGTTGTTTTAATCTTGTTCTAAAATCATCTCGATAAAGAGTAACATCGAGCACACCATAATTGGGATCTAAATTCTCAATCTCTTTTACTTTTTTTCTAATTCTCTCAGCAATGAATTCACCCCTCGTTCTCATTCCTATAAGCACGATGTTTTTGCTTCCTTTATTCCGTTCCAATATTTCATGTGCTAATCGTGTTATTGTTCTATTCAATCCTTCTTCATCAATAATTTTTGCTTTGATATCCATCATCTCACCTTATATTTAAAAAAAATCCTCTAAGGCATTTGCCCTCGAGGTTAGTTTTTTCAAAGAATTTTTGTATGCCATTCCTTCTTATCTCGCTGGATAAAGTTAAAGGAGAATTATTTTCTATTCCAAATTAATTCATTAGTAAGACAAAGTAAAGAAACAAAAAAGGCTGTCATATTTAACAGCCTTTTTAGAATACTATCTAACTTTAAATTCAATTCTTCGGTTCATAGCTCTTCCTTCAGCAGTTTTATTATCTTCGATTGGATTGCTTTCACCAAAACCAGTAGTTGTTAATCTACTGGAGCCAACTCCTTTTGAAACTAAATATTTTTTAACCGCATCGGCTCTTGTTTTGGATAATTTGCTGTTATAAATCTCTGAGCCAATGTTATCTGTATAACCTTGAATTTCAACTTTCATGTTTGGATATAATAATAGTGTTTTTGCTGCATCATATAAAATTGGATATGAATCTGAAGTTATTTTTGCGCTGTTAAAATCAAAATTGACTCCAACAAGCACCCATTTATCTGCAGAAGCTGCAACTGGCTTTTCAACAACAACTTGCTTTTCAACTTCTCGAGGAATATACCGTTTTACAATTTCTTCGATGCGTCCATAATCAACTGGATCCGGCATTTTATCCATTGCTAATCCACTATAAAGCTGGCAGTATTTTGATTGTTCGCCTTGATCAAAATACCAAAGTGCGCCAATACTCAAACCCATATAAGAATCTTTTTCATTAACTACGCCGGCTCCTAATGCCCCATCAATTTCCGAATTCAATGTTAAATGATAACCGAATTCTGTAACAAATCTCCAATCAGTATCAATGTTCCATTCAATCCCGATTCCTGAATTGAATTGCCCCGTAACTGCATTATCATCCAATGTTGGAGTTGCTTTGCCATCTAACATTCTATAAAGAACTCCACCGCCAGCAAATAAATAAGGCGATACTGGTTCACAAGGAACCATGTAGAACATAAAATCCAGATTGCCGGTTATCGCCGTTGTTGTCGTAGTTATTGGAACAAGAACTGGATTAATCCACTCACCTTCCATATGTGAGTATGCTCCTTTCAACCTAAGTGCCAGGTGTTCAGAAAAATTTCTTTGAAAGGAAAGATAACCTCCATAATTTGTATTAGAGATAGTTGTGTTTACACTTAAGAATCTTGGGTACTGAAAACCAAATCCAAGAGCCCAAGCATCCTTAGCTAACTGTGCATAACTAAACGAGGGTAAAGAAACAATCAATAAAAGAATTATCAATTGTAATTTCTTTTTCATTTTTTTTCCTCCTAATAGTGAGGTATTATTTTATCAATATCATTTAAAATTATATTTTTACATTTAGTAAAATCGGGGTGTAGCGCAGCCCGGTTAGCGCGCTTCGTTCGGGACGAAGAGGTCGGGAGTTCGAATCTCCCCACCCCGACATAAACTTTTATTAATTCATCAAAGTAAACTGTAACCTAAACAAAGATTCCAAGTCAACAAAAACAATTAATTCAATAAAAAAAGAACAATAGTATTAATCAAAACAATTACTTAAAACTATTTATTTATAAAAATATATATGCAAAAAAATTTCAAAATTATTAACCACCTTGATCATGGGTTTTAACCCATACCCATGCACCAGCACTTGCCGAAACCGTCTCTTTAGTTATTGTACCCGAACCAGTAAAAGCATTTGGTGCAACACCTCCGGATGCTGTCCAATTTTGTGAAGTTGTTGCTTTGTTAACAGTCCAAACAAATTTCCAATATCCAGATTGATTTGGAAAACTTGGATTATATTGTTTTCCATCTCTTTTATATTCCTCAAGTAAAGGTGGGAAATTAAACTTAAGTAACTGAGTAAAATTTCCGACATCTACATTTGCTCTACTTTTTACTTCCCCTAATAACCAACCACTATCCACTGTTCCAGTAGTTGAAATTGTAATGCTATTTGAATAATTATAAGTTTTTTCAACAGAACCACTGGTTAATTCTACGTCCGCCAATTTAACAGTGGAAGTTGTACCAGTTGGTATAGTAATACTTAAATTGTCCTGAACAGCATTAGCAGAAAAACTTGTCAATTGAGCTGAAGCTGCAGTTCCACTTGCATCAACTGTAGCAGTGATGTTCCTATTTTCCCAAATGTTAGTAGTAGGATTTAATCTTATTACGCTTAATGTTGAGCCGGCTGCTTTCTTGTTTGGAAGAGGAAAAACTACGGTAACCGGTTGTAGAAATGTAACGCCAGAGGGTCCTAACTGCACAGCACTCTGTACTGATGTATTAGCTGTAGGTGGTTTTGGAAGTTGAGCAGCTGGTACTGCTGCAACAGTCAGTGTAATATTTTGCGGCACTGCATTGGGAGGTACGGTTACTGATACTGGAGTAGTTGATACTGATTGAGTATTTGTTGTTGTAGCTTGACCTCCGGCTGCTGGTGTTACTGGTGCAGAAACTACAACTAATTTTGTTAGTATAATATCACTTACTGCGGCAATGTTCAAAGCTTTGTTGATTTCTGCAATTTTTGTGCTTTGCCCATAACCATCTTTTGTTCCCATAACTGATAAAGTATTGTCAGTAATATTTGTTACATCATAGGAAAACTTACCACTATTATCAGTCAAAAGAGTTGTAACAATTGAATTATCTGCTTTTAGAATTTTTACAGTTGCACCAGGTATGCCGGAAAGATTAGAAATATCTCTAACAAATCCAGTCAACACAATTGGTTGCGGAGGGGGCGCTGGCGGATTTGGTGGGGGGACATCAGGTCCTACCCGGGAACTTTCACAGCTAGAAAAAAATAAAATTCCAAAGACAATAACGATAAATGAACTGAATAAGGAAATTAGCTTTTTTTGTTTCTTATTCATGTTTCACCTCAAATAAGTGTATTTAAAATTATTTAATCCGTGAACTAATAAAATTCAATATAAAACTTGGATTTAGTTTCTCTTTAAATTCATTTAATTGAAAACCAGAATTATATGTTAGTCCAATTAATTGACTTCTATCAATCTTTACATGATAAGAGTAATCTAAATTTTCAATTGTTCTGAGTCTTATAAAATTTGGTTTCCAATATTTGGATGGAAAGAATGGAACGGAAATTTTAAATCCTCCATTTGAAACCCCAGATGTCGACCTCATTGCAAAAAAACCTATCTGAATTTCACCAAATTCTCTGTTAATATCAACTCTAAAGGTGTTATCACTCATAAGATATCTTCCAATACTCAAACCAAGAGTTAAATCGTAAACTGGAATTCTATAATCAATACTTGCTGAACCAGTCCATTTGTATAAATCAGAATAGAATAATCTAGAACCTACAAATGATGCATATCCAGTATAACCAAAGTTAAATCCAATCGAAAAATTTCCATTCATGAAAAAATTCTTGGTTTCAATGTCGAAACCATATCTATTTTGATTAAAATATCCCAAAGAAGCTGATAGAAAAAATGAATTTGATAATCTAAAGGTTTGATTGAAAACTAGATTTGATGTTCGAATAGAATCTTCTCTTTCATCGAAATCATTATGTATTGGCATGGTCAATTCATATCTCAATGTAGCACCTTTCCATAAAGAAAGATCCATATGTGGAGAAAAATTCAACTGATATTTCACGGGATCAGAATAATCTCCAAACTGAAACCTATAAGTTGGTTTTATTACAAAATCAAACTTCAGGCTAGAAGAATTTTCAAAATCATTACTTTCTTTAAGTTTATACCAATCAGGTAGTGAATTCATCGAAACTGATAATTCTTTAGTAAAATCAGAAGGAGAAATTTTTTTATTTAGCCAATCCATAACTTTGTTACTACTTGTTTCCAATTTTACAATTGGTATATTTTTATTTTGTATGATTAATGAAATTCTTTTAAAGCCTATTAACTCATCAGCTGATAGTTCTAAAACTTTTTTAATTGCATCTATCTCAAATCTGTATAGTCTATTTTCATAACTAACATAAAGAGTGCTGTCAGAATTCGATACTAAAACATTTTCAAAACCTTCATCTATTAACTTTCTATAAAGATCATCAACATTTTGAGCATCAACACTTTGAGACATTATAAGTAAAGTAATTAGAATTAATATCATTTTGTAAATCATATTTAATCATATATTTTAGTTCCGGAGTCTTTTTCTCATTATTTATCGGAATTCCATTTGGGAAGAATTGAAACCGAATTAATATACCTTATAAATTTAAAATAACAAAGGAAAATAATCTGAGTTTAAGTAATACTATTTGAACAGTTATAGGAGAATTTATGCCAGCTAACCATTCCTTTGATATTGTTTCTGAAATCAATTTTCAGGAAACAGACAATGCAGTAAATCAAGCAATAAAAGAGATTAATCAGCGTTATGATTTGAAGGATTCAAATACAATAATAGAGTTAAATAAAAAAGAGAAACAAATTGTAATAACTACAAAAGATGATTATTCAAGAAAACAGACAATTGACATTTTACAGTCCAAGTTCATTAAACGAAACATTGCTCTCAAGGCAATGAAATACCAAGAACCTGAATCGGCTGCATCCGGACGATTAAAACAAATAATAAATCTTCAAAATGGTATATCAAAAGAAAATGGAAAACTAATTATTAAATTGATAAAAGAGAGCCGGCTAAAAATTAACTCACAAATTCAGGATGAACAAGTAAGAGTATCAGCATCAAAAATTGATGATTTACAATTAATAATAAAATTAATAAAAGAAGCAGATTTTAATTTCCCAGTTCAATTTACTAATTACAAGTAATTAAATCTATTTAATAAAAATTCAAACTAAAAACATTACAAAATATTTTTTTATTTGGATGATGTTTCTTAATGTGCATTCGATATCGAGTTGTCTACTACTCCGTCTATCTATGCAATGAAACAAGAAAACCAGTAAATATCCTTCCACATATATCTGATAAAACAACCAATAATAGTTTAAATAATTATTCTTTAATTAAAACGGAGGTATAAATGCCAAAGAAATACTTATTGTTTTTATTTTTTTCGTTCCTAATGGTGTCATTTTCATTCGCACAGACTTATAACATCACTGGTACTGTAACAGTGCTCAAACTTGAGAAAAACTAATTGGTGCAAAAGTTATACTAAAAGGAACAACTCTTGGCGCTGCATCAGATGCAAATGGCAAATTCACAATTGCTGCTCAGCCAGGAGAATATACAATTGTTTGTTCATACATTGTTTATGAAAAACAAACCACTGAAATTAATCTAACAAACAACATGCAATTAAATTTTAGTTTAAAGGACTATCAGTTTTCTCTGTCAGTTACAGTAATTGCAGACCGCGCTAAAGAAAGAGAAACACCAGCTGCTTTCACGACTATTGAAAAGAAAGATATGGAAGTTCTTCTTGGTTCTGAAGATATTCCAATGGCATTGCACACAACTCCATCAGTTTATGCTACCATGCAAGGTGGTGGTGCTGGTGATGGTCGTGTAAACGTTCGCGGTTTTAATCAAAGAAATGTTTCAATTATGATTAATGGTGTTCCAGTAAATGACCTTGAATGGGGATGGGTTTATTGGTCAAATTGGGATGGCGTTGGCGATGCAACTTCTTCAATTCAGGCTCAGAGAGGTTTATCTGCCGTAAATCTTGCAACACCTTCTATTGGCGGAACAATGAATATTATCTCTGATCCTACTTCACAAAAATTTGGCGTTAAACTAAAACAAAAATTTGAATCAGGCAGTTTTTTTAAGTCAACTCTTCAGGCTAGTTCTGGTATGATTGGCGATTGGGCATTCAATGCAGTTGCTGTTAGAAAAACTGGATCAGGTATAATTAATAAAACTTGGACTGATGCATGGGCATATTATTTCGGTGCGAGTTGGAATATCAATACAAAGAATAGATTAGAATTATATGCTATTGCGCCACAAAGACATGGTCAAAATTCTTATCGTCAAAATATTGGATTCTATAGCAAACAATTAGCTAAAGATTTTGGAAAAGAATTGAATGGCTACGACCCAGCCGCAATGACAAAGTTCTTTGAAGTTGATAGAAAATATAATGAGAACTGGTCTAAAGTTAGTTCGACTTATACTGGTCAACAATGGTTTTAGGGAGGAGCACAAGATCGTTTTGATCCAGAATTCATTAATGAAAGAGAAAACTACTATCACAAGCCTCAGATCAATTTAAACTACTATTCACAATTATCAAATGTAGTTTCAGTTTATACAACTGCATATTATTCTGGTGGTAGAGGTGGTGGATCTGGAACTTTAGGAAGTTTAGTTTGGGATTATTCACTTCCTTCAAGAATTGTTAACTACGATGCAACAATTACAAGAAATAAAGCTAATGCTACTGGATCGCGAGGAATTTTAAGATACAGTGTTAATGAACAAGATCAATGGGGAGTTTATTCAAAGGCATTATTCAAATTATCAAACTACATGACTGCTGCTGTAGGTGTTGATTGGAGAACTGCATCTATACGGCACTTCCGTGAAGTACGTGATTTATTAAGTGGCTCATGTCTTTAATTTAACTGATGCACTCTTCATTCAAGATGCTACAGACAACAGTAGCTTTAATGCATATACTGCAAACGGTTTAACCCACTCTGCTGATGATGCAGAAGTATTTTTAGGGTTACCAAGAAGAGTAAACTTAGGTCTATCGCTTGCTCTCTAATTTAAGATAAATACTTACCTAAAAGCTCCTCAAACTTGAGGGGCTTTTTTTTAATATTCACTTCTTCATTTTAAAAATGTTGTTAAATTTGCAGTCATTATTCAAAGGATTATTAAATAATGAAAAAAGCTTTTTTAATTGTTTTTATTGTTGCATCATTAAATCTATTTGCACAATCAACTCCATATGTAATATTAATTTCATTCGATGGATTCAGATGGGATTATTTAAATAGATCAATTTCGCCTAACTTAGAAAAAATTAGAGAGAATGGAGTTTCAGCACTTTCACTACGCCCGGCATTTCCATCAAAGACGTTTCCTAATCATCAATCAATAATCACGGGAATGTATATCGAGAATCATGGAATAATTAGTAATAATTTTTTTGACAAATCAAGTAATCATTGGTTCAAAATGAGCGACACATCTGCTGTAAGAAATCCTCAATGGTATCTTGGGGAAGCATTTTGGGAAACCGCAGAGCGAAACGGAATTACTACAGCAAGTTATTTTTGGCCGGGTTCAGAATTATCACTTTCTTCACGAAGACCAACATATTTTATGAATTACGTTCATGAAAGACCATACATCGAAAGAATTGAAGGTGTTATTGAATGGTTAAAATTGCCAATGGAAAAACGTCCTCGTTTTATAACTCTTTATTTTGATGATACAGATACTTATGGGCATGATTTTGGTACAACCTCAAAGGAGCTGAACGAATCAATCGAGAGATTAGATAATTATACCGGAATACTTTTAAAAAGACTTGAAGAAATAAATTTAAAGGATAGTGTTAATATTATTATTGTTTCAGATCATGGAATGACTGATACTCCACAAGAAAAAGTAATTAATATTGAAAATATTATAAGTAGTAAAGAAATAAAATTTTATGACGATGGTCCTTTCATGCGAATTGATGGCCCAGTTAATTTAATAAAGGAAGCATACACAAAATTAAAATCGCACGAAAAAAATTTTAGAACATACTTGACTGAAGAATTGCCTGGGTATTTTCATTACAAAAAAAATCCCATGATTGGTTCTATAATTTTAATTGCAGATATCGGTTGGTCATTAGTTACAAATCGAAAGTCGCAGTATAATGCAAAAGCTAATCACGGATACGATAATAATCATATTGATATGCATGGAATCTTTATTGCTTCTGGTCCTAATTTTAAAAAGAATTACAAAACCGGCACTGTTTGGAATATTGATATTTATCCATTACTCTGCAAAATTTTTGATATTATTCCTAATCCAGAAACTGACGGCGATTTAGAACGAATTGAATTTTTACTCAAATAAAAATGTAGACTAATGAACAAAGAACCATTAAAAATAGATTACGAAAAGTATCAATTAGAAAATGGTCTTGAAGTAATTCTTTTTCAAGATTTATCACTTCCAACAGTAGCAATTAATATTTGGTACCGTGTTGGTTCTGCAAATGAAAAACCGGGAAAAACTGGCTTCGCACATTTGTTTGAACATATGATGTTTCAAGGTTCCGAAAATGTTCCGAAGGAAGGTCATTTTAAATATATTCAAGAAGCCGGAGGAAACTTAAATGGTTCAACTTCAATCGATCGTACAAACTACTATGAAAGTGTTCCGGCAAATTACTTAGACTTGGTTCTTTGGTTAGAATCAGATCGAATGGGCTACTTGCTTCCTTCCCTTACTCAAGAAAAACTTACCAACCAAAAAGATGTTGTCATGAACGAGCGGAGGCAGAGATATGAAAATCAGCCATATGGATTATCTTGGGAGAAAATATTTTCGAATCTTTTTACTAGTAATCATCCATATCATTGGCCTACAATAGGATGGATGAAAGACATTGAGCAGTTTGAACTTGATGATGTAAGAAATTTTTTCAAAACATATTACTCGCCAGCAAATGCATCGTTAGTGCTTGGCGGTAATTTTGATAAAGCCAACGCAAAAAATTTAATTGAGAAATATTTTAGTGAAATTCCTGGTTTTAATTCGGCGCCAAAAGTAATTGCCCCAAATCAAAAATTAAATGAAACAATAAAGATCAATTTTGAAGATAATGTACAGCTCCCAAGAATTTATTTTGCTTGGCATTCCGATAGGATGTTTGGAGTAAATGATGCTGCACTTGATTTATTATCCGAAATTTTATCTACAACTAAAAATTCACGTTTTCAAAAATCACTTATATTCGAAAAACAAATTGC
>Ga0194126_10001701_pt1 | contig 36597 bp, 41 predicted proteins | sample TA2KigC150mmetaG_FD_148641 | JGI IMG/M metagenome (GOLD analysis project Ga0194126, IMG submission 148641) | Freshwater microbial communities from Lake Tanganyika, Tanzania - TA2015035 Kigoma Deep Cast 150m | ecosystem: Environmental > Aquatic > Freshwater > Lake | place: Tanzania: Lake... | reverse complement strand
GGCACCTCACCGATACCCTGCAAAAACCGCCCCATCAGGATCTGATTTGAAGTTTTTGCACCAAGATAAAGCAGGCCAACCACTCCGCAGATCAAGTAGCCGGCAATTAAAAGTTTTTTGAAGCCGATTTTGTCGGCCAGGTGACCGATAGGGATTTGCGCCAATACATAGGTAATCGCAAAAACAGAAGCTAGTAAACCCACCACAGATACAGAACCCGACAGATTAATAACGCGCTGCGGCAGCAGGGCAACAATCATACCTACGCCGAGCATGATCAAAAAGACACTGATATTGATGGCCGTTAGTGATTTGTTGTTTTTCATGATCATCAGCCTGTCTATAAAGTTTCTGATGTAATGCGGCTAAACCCGGGGTCAGTCATTCCATCTTTCTGCTAACTTCTCTGCATGAAAAAACCATAAACATTGCTATCATGATTTGCATTATACCATCTAAAATCGTCTTTTTCATAACGTCTCTTTTTTGCTTGACAGGAAGATGTGGGTGGTGTTAACTTATACATGAACAGCTATTCATATGTTCATATATGAGGTGGTGAAGGTCTTTGAATCCGACATTTGACGATGAATTAAGGTGCGAAGTTACCACTGTTCACCGGGAGTTGGTAGAACAAACCCGGCAAAAGATGCCGGCGGAAGAGAAGCTCTATGATCTGGCCGAGCTGTTTAAGGTTTTTGGCGATTCAACCCGGATTAAAATAATTTGGGCACTTTTTGAATCAGAAATGTGTGTCTGCGATATTGCCGCGCTGCTGAATATGTCTCAATCAGCAATATCGCATCAGTTACGTGTTTTAAAACAGGCCCGTCTGGTTAAGCCCAGGCGGGATGGTAAAAATATGTATTACTCCCTTGACGATGAGCACATCGAAGCAATCTTTTACCAGGGTATAAAGCATATTAACGAATAATCAGAGGACGGATATATAATAATTATGACACCAACTGAAGGCAATGTTTGTTTGGAGAGCGTGGATTGCACCAGTAAAACCGGTATTGACAGGACTAAATTATTAAAACCTTCACGCCTGGTGCTTTATGGTCTGGGGTTAATTCTTTTTTTATTCGGCATTATGCGCAACCCGGATGGCTGGGCAGGTTTTATGGTGTTTGCTTCAGCCTACCTGATATTTGGTAGTGGTGTGCTGCTGGCCGCTATCCGCAATGTGATCCATGGCAAAATATTTGATGAAAACTTTCTGATGTCCATCGCTACTTTAGGGGCATTTGCCATTGGCGAATACCCCGAAGGGGTCGCGGTGATGGTTTTTTACCAGGTAGGAGAGTATTTACAGGATAGCGCTTTATATCGCTCCCGCCGCTCGATTGAGCAGTTGATGGAAATAAGACCTGACTATGCTAACCTGCTAGAGGCAGGCAAAACCCGCAGAGTGAACCCGGAAGAAGTGAGTATCGGATCAGTTATTGTTGTTAAACCCGGGGAAAGAATCCCACTCGATGGAGAGGTTATTAAAGGCTCTTCTGCCTTAGATCTATCGGCTCTAACCGGTGAATCATTGCCACGGGAAGTTTCAGAAGGCGACCAGGTTTTATCCGGTTCAGTCAACAAGAGCGGCTTGATTGAAATCAGAGTAAGCACTGAATACAGCCAGTCAACTGTAAGCAGAATCTTATCCCTTGTAGAAAATGCCGCTTCCCGAAAAGCAAAAACCGAACAATTCATCACCCGCTTTGCTGCCTATTATACTCCGCTGGTGGTAATTTCGGCCCTGCTGCTGGCCGTTATTCCCCCGCTGGTTATCTCCGGGCAGGATTTCTCCACCTGGGCTTACCGGGCCCTGATTTTCCTGGTCATCTCCTGCCCCTGTGCTTTGGTTGTTTCAATTCCGCTTAGTTTTTTCGGCGGTATCGGCGGTGCTTCCCGTAAAGGGATCCTGGTCAAGGGTGGCAACTACCTGGAAGCCTTGAGCCATGTTGATACTGTGATCTTTGACAAAACTGGCACTCTGACGCACGGCTACTTTACAGTGAAGGATGTTCAGCCGGCAACCGGTTTCAGTCACGACGATCTGTTGCGCTATGGGGCTGCAGCAGCTCATTATTCCTCCCACCCTCTATCGGTCTCCATCCGTGAAGCAGCTATAACAAAACCGGAGGAAATGCTAATCGCCTCATGCGAAGAGTTACCCGGTCGAGGGGTAAAGATAAACTACAACGATCAGCTTATCCTCATGGGCAACCAGAAGCTGCTGAGCGAGCATGATATTGAGATCGGGGATGACAGTGATCATAAAACCAGGGTCCATTTGGCCATTGATGGCCGCTATGCCGGGAGCATAACCTTAGAAGATGAGCTTAAAGATGATGCTGTTTCGGCTGTTCAGGAGCTGCGCAGACTGGGGATCAAACAGATTATAATGTTAAGCGGTGACAAACAACAGGTGGCTGAAGAGATTGGCCGTAAATTAAAGCTTGACAGGGTTTATGCCGAATTGCTGCCCGATCAAAAAGTGGAGATCATCGAAAATTTGGAAAAACAAAAGAACCGAAGTGGTAAAAATGTATTTGTCGGAGACGGCATTAACGACGCACCTTCTTTAGCCAGAGCGGAAATTGGGGTAGCGATGGGCGGTGTGGCCTCCGATGCGGCGCTTGAAGCGGCGGATATAGTGCTGATGACCGGGCAGCCTTCTAAGCTGGCCGAGGCGGTCGCAGTGGCCCGCAAAACAAGAGCGATCGTCTTTCAAAACATTGTGCTGGCATTAGGCGTTAAAGCAGTTGTCATGGGGTTGGGGCTTTTCGGCCTGGCTTCAATGTGGGAAGCGGTCTTCGCCGATGTCGGCGTGGCCCTGCTGGCTGTACTTAACGCCATGCGGGCCATGCGTTAAATCAGGCGCGTCCCAAGCCGGCACGCGTTCTATTACGCGTTCTAGGGACGGTTCTCTTGACGCATCTGTTTCTTCATCAAATCATTAAATTCAGCTATAATTTTAGGTAGATTAACTTACACGCGCTTGTTAATCGGGCAGAGGCAATGCGTCAAGAGAACCGTCCCTAGAACGCGTTGTTAGATTCCCAGGGATTTGAGGGCTTCGTAGACCAGGAAAGCCGGCCAGACCAATGCTTTCAGGAAGCCGATTACACCCATCCAGAAAGTTGTCGCCTGACTAATGAAGTAAATCGCCGCCCCGATAAAACCGAGGCCGTAGACAGCACCGCTGTGAACATCCTTTGCCACAATAACTGATCCCTCCTTTGCTTAATGCTAAGAAGCTAATGTAAATCGGGATTTTTAATAACCGTTTATCTTAATACCTTTCTTCTTAACTGCCGGTAAAATAACTCTGCATATTATTAACGCAAGCAGTGGTGGTCTGATCACGTTTTGACGGGGCCCAGACGACAATGTCAGAGCCGATCACTTTAGCTCCCCTGCTTTCGCATTCCTGTTTCATGATCTTAATTGAACCGGTACCTCCCAGCCAGAGAGCGGGTAGCTGCTTGGTTACAAAAAGAGCCACTTTCTTGCCCTCCATTCTCGGCAGCTGGGCCAGGTAAGCTTTCATTACCGGGTTTAGTGAAAAGGCCTGCACCGGGGCACCTAAAATCAAGGCATCGTAGGCTTCAATGGCCGGAATGCCGGTCAGCTCAAATTTTCCGGGCTGCGCCGGTTTATCACCACTGATTTGAATCTGCTCCAGGTTAGCAGTGTGACCTCGTTCTTCTAGCTTTACCTTAATTTTTTCTGCAACTCTAAAGGTATTGCCTGTATGTGAATAGACAACCAAGCCAATGTTCATAAAATGACCCTCCTGGCTGACGAAATTTTTACCATGCTAATTATAGCAATTTCTGGTGAGGGAAAGCCATAAATTTAGGTTAATTTTAAGTAAAATATTATTCAGGATCTTAGACAGGGGACAAGCGGGGAAGTGAAAGTTTTCTATGTGAGTAAAAGCCTGCGGGATTTAATTTCACCCAGGTCGAGGTGATGAGCATAAAAGGCGGTATTGATTGTAGCCAGCTCTTCGAGCTGCCCGGGAAGCGGCCGCAGCAGAGTTAGTTTTTCTATCGAAGATTTAAGCAGGTGGCGGGCCAGAGCCAGGGCTCCTTCAGAAACATTGATCACATCTGCTCCGCAACATTTACTGCAAAGCAAACCTCCCTGGCGGGGACTGAAGAATGTTGAAGAAGGTGAACCACAGCCGGCACAGGAATGAAGATGGGGGTGGTAGCCCGCTAAATCGGCCAGTTTTAACTCATAAGCCCGGCAGAGCAGATTTTTGTCCAGGCCGCCATCTAACGCCCTCCAACTTGCCAACAACAGGTTGCAGATGGCATCGCATTTTTCACAGCCGCTAATCAGCTTGTCGGTTAACTCATTTAGATAGAGTCCATAGGGGAAGAGATCGGGATCTTCACGAAAGCGATTAAAGCGTTCGATCGGATCCTGACCGGTCACAATCGGCCAGGTTTTTCCCTGATGGAAATTGAAGTTACCGAAGGTAAACAGGTCGATGCCGGCAGCCAGCTTGCTCTTGATCTTGCGCGCCCCCTTGGCAACAGCCTCGAACTTGCCTTCTTCAAAGGTGAGCATGGTTACCAGGCGGTCGGCTTCGCCGAGGTTGCGGGTCCGCAGGACCAGGCCTCTTGCTTTAAAGGATCTTTCAGACAATTTTCCCCTCACTCCAACCCTCTCCCTCAAGGGGAGAGGGAGTTTTATAAGCTCTCCAACTGTTTAACAGATTTATTGTTATCTCGATTCATGACGGATTATATTATCCGCGGTAGCCGAGGCGACGCAGTTCTTCTTCCCGGTTGCGCCAGTCGCGCTTTATTTTAACCCGCAGGTCGAGGAAGATCTTTTCGCCAAATAGCGCCTCCAAATCCTGTCTCGCTTTGGTGCCAACTTCTTTTAAAAGCATTCCGCCCTTACCGATAATAATGCCAACCTGGGATTTGCGTTCCACAAATATTTCGGCCCTGATATCGAGCAGATCTTTGTTTTCGCGCATTTTCATCTCTTCCACCACCACGGCAATCGAAAACGGAATCTCCTGCCGGGTCAGCATAATGATCTTCTCGCGGATAATTTCGGCGACAATAAAGTGCTCCGGCTGATCGGTAATCATCTCGGGCGGGTAGTACTGTGGTCCTTCGGGTAGCAGATCAATCGCCGCCTGCAGGAATGGTTCAAGGTTTTCATGATTGAGGGCTGAGAGGGAAAACGACGCGCTAAAGGTGCACAGCTCTAAGTATAGCTCACGGTTTCTGGTCAGCTGATCCGGTGCGGTAAGATCACTTTTATTCAGAACTAAAAAGAGTTGGCAGTTAGCGGCATTGAGCAGATCGGCGATGTACCGATCACCCTGACCCGGCCTCTCATTTGCCTCAACAATAAGGGCTACCAGGTCGACTTCCTGTAGGGTAGAGCTGGCCATTTTCACCATCTCTGCGCCGAGCAGGTGCTTCGGTTTGTGCAAACCCGGGGTATCAATAAAGATGATCTGCGACTCTTCCCGGGTCAGAACAGCGCGAATCTGGTTTCTGGTGGTTTGCGGCCGATCGGAGATGATCGCCACTTTTTCACCAAGCAGAGCGTTCAGCAGCGTAGATTTGCCGACATTTGGCCTGCCGATTAATGCTACAAAACCGGATCGGTGCATACATTCTCCCTTGGGTCCTTAATCTTGGTTTAGCGGAATAACTGTTTTCAAATCAATAACCGGCGTGCCGTTAATCAGGTCCAACCCTCTTACAGTCAGCACGTTTTTTTCAATTGCCACCAGCTTCGCGATCGACTGGGCCAGGGCATTGGGCCTGAGAGGGGCGCGGCAGGCAAAAACGCCATATACTTCATGGCCCCGGCCGCTGCGCTGCTCCTTTAAAGTGTAACCTTTTGCCTTGTGCAGATGTGAGATCACGATAATTTCTTTTTCCTCATCCAGTCGGTAGAGGCCTTCTTCAAACTCCGGATCAACAATTATCTTTGAGAGCAACTCCCGGTAATGATCGGGTATTTTCTGCGGTTCAGGGTAATCGCTGATGACATAGCCAATCGGGTTGGCAGTAAATGGCAGGCGCCAGGTTTCTTCTCCGGCTAACAGCTGATCATCTACCGGGTTGGCCTCCCAGCATGCCTCTCCAAAAGGTTTTGCCAGCAGTTCAATTAACGGCATTTTAATTTGCTCCCCGGAAAGGTTCCCCATGATTACTTCAATATTGCCGCCCAACTCCCAAAGCACCTGGCGACAGGCCCCGCAGGGACTGGCCGGAGGGACGCTGTCGGTGGCTACGGCAATTTTGGTGAACTTGCGGTGCCCCGCATGAACAGCGTTCCAAATCGCCACCCGTTCCGCACAGACTGTAAGGCCATAAGAGGCATTCTCAATATTGCCGCCAGTCACAATCCGGTTGTCCTCAGTTAAAAGCGCTGCTCCCACCAGAAAACCCGAATAGGGCGCGTAAGCTCTCGTTCTGGCCGCACGGGCTGCTTTAAGCAGTGTCTGATCTTTCATTTGAACACCCCGTTTAAGTAAGAGTCGCTAGAAGTTAGCCGATACCAGGTAGGAGATAACCAAGTGCCAAAGTGGAGGGCCAAAAATAATCAGGCCAACGATAACAGCAAAAACCGATGTCAGCAAAACTGCGCCGGCGGCGACATCCTTGGCAATGCGGGCCAGGCGGTTACGTTCACTGGTGTAAAGATCAATTGTATTCTCGAGCGCCGTGTTAAAAGCTTCGGCCACTAATACCATCAATACGGCCGCCAGTAAAAAAAGCAGATCGTACTTCGAAACCTTAAGCCAGAAGCCGAAAAACATTACAATAATACCGATCACAACATGAATAATCATATTGCGCTGGGTCATAAAACAATATTTAAGGCCTAAAAACGCGTTCTTTAAACTGAGCCAGACTTTATCCACCGGTCACGCTCCCTCTTTGCCAGGAACTATTAACCTCAGGTATTTACTTTCCTTGGCTTGCATCTTTTCAGCTTCATCGTCCTTAAGATGATCAAAACCAAGCAGGTGAAGCATCCCATGGATTGCTAAAAGCGCAATTTCATTCTCCAGCTGGTGCCCGGCCAGATCTGCCTGCTCCTCTGCCCTCTCAATCGAAATGTAGATATCGCCGACAGCATATTCCTGATCACCGGGTGCGGTGTCTTCACCCGGTTCGAGGTAAGCAAATGACAGGACATCAGTTGGCCGGTCCTGGTTGCGGTACTCCTGGTTTAAGCGGTGCAGCAGTTCATCAGTGCCGATGGCCACCGCCACCTCGCCGCTCTGCAAATCATAGTCTAAAAGCATTTGATCGAGCAGTTTTTCAAGGTTAGCGATAAAATCCTCTGCCAGAAGCTCTTTTCCATGCAATACTTCTATCCTGACGGTCATCTGGCTGCTCTGCTCCTTTCAATTTCTGCCCGCAAATCTTTTTCCGGGTATTCGATCCTGGAGTGGTAAATGCCGGACATGATATAGATAAATGCCTGGGTAATCTTTTCAATATCGTTTAAGGTCAGGTCGCACTGGTCGAGCTGCCCGTCCTCGACTTTCTCCCGGATCATTTTCCTGATCATCTGCTCTACCTTGTTGCCGGTTGCGTCGGATAGCGAACGTACCCCGGCCTCGATCGCATCGGCCAGCATGATAATCGCTGCTTCCTTCGACTGCGGCTTTGGTCCTTCGTAGCGGAAATTTTCCGCCACTACCTCGCTGCGCTCGTTATTTTCCAGCGCCTGTATGTAAAAGAAAGAGATCATGCCGGTGCCATGGTGTTGTAAAACAATATCTGAAATAATTTCAGGCAGCCTGTGCTTACGACCCAGTTCGACTCCATCTTTGGGGTGACTGCCAATGATCAGGGTACTTAAGTTTGGCGACAGTTTAGCATGAGGGTTCTCTCCCGACAGCTGGTTTTCTGAGAAGAAAAAAGGTCGTTTCAGCTTACCGATATCATGATAATAGGCTCCCACCCTGGCTAAAAGGGAATTAGCATTAACCCTCTCCGCCGCTGTCTCAGCCAGATTGGAAACCATCATGCTGTGATAATAGGTTCCGGGGGCTTTCATCAACATTTCGCGCAGCAGGGGATGGTTCGGGTTGGAAAGCTCAAGAAGGGTAATAGCTGTAGTAACATTAAAAAGACTTTCCAGAAAAGGTAGCAGCCCGATCGCTACCACAGATGAAAAAATGCCGTTTCCGATACCGGCCACCAGGTCATAACCAAAACCGCGCAGAGAGTCTATTTCCAGGCTTACATTGCCGGAATAAAGGTAACTGGAAATAATTAGCGCTGCATTGACCAGCGCCACGTAAAAACCGGCCCGGGCCAGATCGCTGCGCTGGCTAAGCCTGGTAACGGCATAAATCGACACCAAACCGCCAAGCAAGGCAGTTAGCACAGAGGTAAAATCACCACCGGTAATCAAACCTACCATCAGGGCTAAGACCAGGTTAATGATCAGGGCCAGCTTGTAACCGAAAAACACGGTTATTAAAATGGCCCCGGTAGCAACAGGGATCAGGTAACCTGAAAAAAAGGTGGTAGCCACCGCCAGCATGAGGGTGATAATAAAGATTAAGCCCATCAAGAGCATCAGGTTGGGACTCCTGTAGACCTCAGGCACAAAGATCGACATATAGATAATTACGACAATAAAGATAATGACCAGTAACAGAAAAAGGCCTAGATAGCCGGCATAATCAGCCTGCTGGCCGCGGATTAGAGCTAAATCTTCCAACAGCGATAGCTGCTGTTCAGTAACAGGCTCACCCTCACTGACGATCAGGGTGCCACGTAGAATAATGGTCGGTTCAATCTGGCGCCTGGCTTGCTCGCGGTTATCTTCCGTCACCTGGGTATTGAGAGTCATGTTTTGTTCCACAAGAGGCTTAATAACTACTTCCGCAATCCGCTTCAAATCAGCACTGAAGGGATAAAGGGCTATCTCCTGGTTTAGACGGCGGCGAATTAAATCTTCTTCACCTTCCCTGATGCCATTTTCAAATATTTCACTGATCGAATTATTAATTCTGCCCTGTAAATCGCGAATTGTTGCACTGTCAGTCAGCAGGGCAGAGATTGTCGACAGTGGCATCTCTTCAGGAATTAATAACTGCATTGATTGAAGTTGATCGGGCCGTTCTACCTCTTCATTGGCCTGGATTTCAATCGCATTATCAAAGAATCTGGTCAGTTCACTTAGTGCCCGCTCCAGTACAAGAGGATTATAATCGTAGGCCTCAGGCACCATTTGGGCCGCCTGCTCACGCAACTGGTTTGTAGTATACTCGTCGATTACATCACGGGGGGCAAAAATGGTCCGCGAACTGGGACGGCCGACCGCTAAATCAAATCGGGCCGGCATGCTGAAGATAACCAGGATAATATAGATCGCCAAAAAGAGGGCGACAACCAGCACCAGTTTTTGCAGGCGTCGGTTATCTCTAAAGGCAATTGATCGGTTAAACAGATCAGAGGGAATTATCTTCTTTTGCATCTCTATCCCTTCCACGCGCTGCCTCGTAGGCCTCATAAGCCCTAATAATGCTCTGGACCAAAGGATGGCGTACAACATCTTTTTCGGTCAGGTAAACCAGGGCAATACCCTCGATCCCGGAAAGGATGCGCGGCGCTTCTTCCAGACCAGAATAGCGGCCCCGGGGCAGGTCAATTTGGGTGATATCCCCGGTTATAATAGCCTTTGAGCCAAAACCTAAGCGGGTTAAAAACATCTTCATCTGCTCTGAGGTGGCATTTTGCCCCTCGTCGAGAATAATAAACGAATCATCAAGTGTACGCCCACGCATGTAGGCCAGCGGGGCGATTTCAATTGTGCCCCGTTCCTTGTATTTCACAAAGGTTTCAACCCCCAGCAAGTCATAAAGCCCATCATAGATCGGCCTTAAGTAGGGATCAACTTTCTCCTGAATATCACCGGGTAAGAACCCCAAATGCTCGCCCGCTTCAACCGCTGGGCGGGTTAAAATCAACCGCTGGACCTGCTTGTTTTTCAGGGCATCTACCGCCATGGCCAGGGCCAAATAGGTTTTGCCGGTACCGGCCGGGCCGATCGATAATACAAGGTCGTGACGGCGCATCGCTTCAAGGTAGCGTTTCTGGCCAATCGTTTTTGGCCTGATCTGCTTACCCCGGGGGGTTACCAATACCAGATCGCTGAATATAGTGCGAATCATTGACCCTTCTCCCTGACCGGCCAGCTTCAGGGCATATTCAAATTCGCGGTCCGTCAATAGGTGCCCTTTGCGAATATGGGCAAGCAGTTCCTGAAAAAGGTGGTAAACTGCATCAACATCTTCTTGTGGGCCCTCAATTACCAACTCGTGCCCTTTCGGGATCAGGCGCACAGCGAATATATCTTCTACCAGGCTGAAATGTCGGTCATGTTTACCGAGCAGCTGAACCGACTCGTCACCACCGCTCAGCATGACAACCCGGCTTGATTTTTCAATACTCAATCAGCTTATTGCTCCCTTCCGGATGGTTATAGTTTTCCCCTGCGTCGCAGGGTAGGTGGTGGTTCGAGAATTTCGTGCAGCACGAAGGCCGCCAAAAAAGATTCTTTTTCGGTCAGAACCTTTCTGATCCCGAGGGCAGGTGCTGGTCGGTTAACCTGTTCAGGAGTTTTCATTCTCGGTTCCGCGGGTCTAGATAAGATAGTCCTGCCAGCCTCCTGAGGAGGGGTTAGTTCCAACATCGCTTCGGGCTCATACAATCGATAAGTGGAATCCGATACTGCTTCTTCCTCAAATTCAGTATTATATTCACTTTGGTCCGGAACGTCTGGACCGCTAAATTCGGCCATGCTAAAAAAACGGCCAAGCTGGCTATCCGGCAGCATAACTTTTTCCGGTCTTTGCCGGCCGGCAGCGGCGCCTCCACCCTTTATCGCCCGCATCACAGCACTTATCAGGTTAAAGACAATTACAAGGATGATCAGGGTTATAAAGCCATCCATCTTAAACGCCTCCGTTTACTTGTGCGGATCTTCGGTCTGCTCCTGCTGGCCCAGTTTACTGATGTTGCGTCTCATATCGGTGTCAGCCATTACATTCTTTAGCTGGTAGTAATCCATTACACCCAGGTTGCCTTCACGCAAGGCCTGCGACAAAGCCCGCGGAATTTCAGCTTCCGCTTCAACCACCTTGGCTCGCATCTCCTGCACAGCAGCGATCATTTCCTGCTCTCTGGCCACTGCCATCGCCCGCCGCTCTTCCGCTTTAGCCTGGGCAATGCGCTTATCTGCTTCGGCCTGGTCAGTCTGCAGCTGGGCGCCAATATTCTTGCCAACATCAACATCAGCAACGTCAATGGAAAGAATCTCGTAAGCGGTCCCTGAATCGAGGCCTTTGTTTAAAACAGTATTGGAAATTTTATCGGGGTTCTCAAGCACCAGTTTATGGTTATCGGAAGAGCCAATGGTAGTAACAATCCCTTCGCCAACCCGGGCAATAATCGTTTCTTCACCGGCGCCCCCCACCAGGCGGTCAATATTAGCCCTTACGGTTACCTTGGCCCGAGCTTTCACTTCAATACCGTCCTTAGCTACCGCCGCTACCACGGGAGTTTCAATCACTTTCGGGTTAACGCTCATCTGCACCGCCTGCAAAACATCGCGGCCGGCTAAATCAATAGCCGCCGCCCGCTCAAATTGCAGTGGTATTTCAGCCCGCTGGGCGGCAATCAGGGCATTTACCACCCGATCAACATTGCCGCCGGCCAGAAAGTGACCTTCAAGTTTGTTCGCGCTTAGATCCAGACCGGCCTTGGTAGCCTTGATCAGGGGAACAACAATTTTTACCGGCTGGACACGACGCAAACGCATACCGATCAGGGCAAATATTCCGACCGGCACCTGTGCAGCGAGAGCGGAAATCCAAAGGCCAATTGGCACAAAGCTTAGAATCACCGCCAGCACCAGAATAATCAGGCCGATAAAAATCAACAAAGTAATCAGTTCAGGCATTTTATAAACCTCCTATGATCTTTTTATTAATACTGATCAGGTTCGATCTGACGAACAATTACTCTTACTCCCTCGACTCGTTCAACAATCAGCTTCGTGCCTTGTGCAATAAAAACTCCTTCGCTAACTACATCAATCCGGCGGCCGTTGATCAACGCTGTACCAGATGGCCGCAGTGCTGTCAAGGCCACCCCATTTAGTCCATGCAGCTCTTTCTGATCGGGCGGGGCCACATAGCCTAAGTCGGCCCGTTCCTTCTCGGAGAGAATGATATGACGTAAGGCACCACGTTTTTCGAAAAAGCGGAAGGCGAAGTATGAAAAAACAACCGCCAGCACCAGCGAGATAACCAGCATCAGCATCCCCGTTTTAATTGAAACAGCAGCCAGGATAATGGCAATAATGGTTGAGATTAACCCCGAAACCCCAAAAACGCCAAACCCAGGCATAAAAGCTTCCACTATCATCAGGATGATACCGAAAACAAAAAGAATCAAAACCCAATATTCAGCCATTCCGGCCGCGATATTGCCGCCGAAGTAGAGGGCAAAAGCAGCCAGGCTCAAAATACCGGCGATGCCGAAACCGGAAGATATCACTTCAAGGATCAAACCAACGATGCCGATCATCAATAAAATCGTACCTATAATCGGGTTTGTCGTCCAGCCTACCAGCGTATCGGTAACCCTCTTTTCCACCAGCTCCCAGCTTGCTCCGGCTAGATTAACCTGCTGCAGCAATTCTTCCCGGTTTTCTATCGTTGCTTCGCTGTAACCGACCTCAAGCGCTTCTCCTGCGGTCAGGGTCAGTAAAACTCCGGCTTCAACCAAACCTTCTACCGCCAGATCTTTACGAACCATGGCTGAAGCCACCTGTGGATCCCTGCCTCGCCTTTCGGCCATCGCCGACATCTCTTTCTCCCAGAAAGAAAGCTCTTTTTCGTCAACAGTGCCCAGACCTAAATAGCGCGGTTCGGCTGCTCCAATAGTACTACCCGGAGCCATGTAAATGGCGTCAGCAGCCAGGGCCAGATAGGCACCGGCAGAGATGGCGTTTGTATTGACAAAGGCATAAATCGGCCGCGGATAGTCATCCATCAACCGGCGGATCCCCTCGGCAGCGTTAATGTAGCCACCCGGGGTGTCAAGCTCCAAAATCACTGCTGCAACATCCATCTTGCGGGCCTGGTCGAGGGCATAAGCAACATGGCTCTTAGTTCCGGGATCAATGGTACCATCTATGCTAATCACCGCAACAATATTTTCAGCTGCCGCTCCCCCGGTTAAAGGTATCAGGATGGCAAGCCCGGCCAACAGAAACAAATACCAGATTAGCTTTCTAATCGATGCAGGCAATCGACAGTCCCCCTGTTAAAAAGCCCAGCCTTATGGGCCGGGCTTTAATTTATTGTAGCTGTTGTTCAACCAATCGTCGGACGAGGCCACCATCGGCCCGGCCTTTAACCCGGGGCATCAATAGCCCCATTACTTTGCCCATTTCATTAAGGGACTGGGCCCCTGATTCGGCAATTGCCTCGCTGATGATTTTCCCTAATTCGGCCTCCGTGAACTGCTCCGGTAAATAGCGGCGTAGAATTACTATTTCATTTTTCAGATCCTCTAATAAATCCTGGCGACCCGAACGCTCATAATCACCTAAGGCTTCCTGTCTTCTTTTCACTTCACGTGTTAATATAGACAGCTCTTCATCGGCATCAAGTGACTCTCTTTTGGCAATAGCACCATTTTGCAATTCAGACCGCAGCATGCGAATCACTGTAAGTCTGAAACGATCTTTCGCTTTGGTTGCTTCTTTCTGGTCGGCCATCAGCCTTTCAGCCAACATCTCTCCAGACATCAAAAGAACACCCCCGCTAAAAGCTAGCGGCGTCTTTTACGCGCAGCTTCAGATTTTTTCTTGCGGCGCACACTCGGTTTTTCGTAATGCTCGCGACGGCGTGCATCTGATAAAATCCCTGATCGGGCACATTGTTTTTTAAACCGCTTAAGCGCCTTATCCAGGGTCTCATTTTTACCAATCTTAACTTCTGCCATACTTCTTCCCCCCTCTCCAGAAACCCTTTGCCAGGGCATGGAGCATAAACAAGCTTATACTTCCTTACCCTTAGCGATGGTTTGCAGCAAAGGTCTGCCTCCCAGGAGGTGGAGGTGAAGGTGAAAAACAATCTGGCCTGCATCGGGACCACAATTAATCACAATACGGTAACCCCTTTTATCGATCTTAAAAGCGCGGGCCAATTCATTGGCCACCATGTGCAGGTGACCAATCAGCATCTCATCTTCTTTTTCCATATCGAGCAGACTTGGGATATGCTTGCGCGGCACGATCAGAATGTGCACAGGAGCTGCCGGGTTAATATCCTTGAAAGCGACAACCTGATCGTCAGAGTAAACAACATCAGCATCAAGCTCCCGGTTAATGATCCTGCAAAAGATACAATCTGCAGACATATTGATTCCTCCTGAGCGGTATTATAACATAGCCACCAACCCTTGAGAAGCAAACAGATAATTATTAGCGACCCTTAATTTAATTCGCTTTCTGACGGGATATTACCTTTTCAAGTGAAAAGTTTTTACAGCTCACCGGCTATCCGCTATAATAAAATTAGCGATCTAGAGGCGAGAGTGAGGTTTTATGGGACTTTGGAAATTGACATCCGGGAAGCGCTTAAACGCAAGGATCTGCTTTTTATCGATGTCCGCTCTCCCGGTGAACATGCCGAATCATCGATTCCAGACTCTGTCAATATTCCGCTTTTCAGCAACAGCGAGCATCACCAGTTAGGAACAATCTATCACTTATACGGTGAAAGCGAAGCTCGCAGCCTGGCTCTAGAATTTGTTTCACCCAAGCTGCCGCAACTCGTAAAGCAGGTAACAGAAACTTCACAAAGCTTGATACCACTGCTTTACTGTAAAAGAGGTGGGATGCGTAGTTTAAGCCTGTACCAGGTGCTTTCGATGTCCGGGATTAAAGTTTTACGCCTGAAAAACGGTTACCGGGGCTACCGCAAGTTAGTCAGCGAAGGCTTAAAAAGTTACCGATTTGATAACAAACTGGTTATTCTGCACGGACTAACCGGTGTTGGCAAAACTGATCTACTAATGATGCTGGAAAAACGCGGTTACCCGGTAATCGATCTGGAAGGTTTGGCTCGCCATCGCGGTTCAGTTTTTGGCTCTGTAGGTCTTGGCACCCAGCGCAGTCAAAAAGATTTCGATGCCCTGCTGTTGCAGAAGCTCGACTCGCTTAGAGCTGAACCGCTGGCTTTTATCGAAGGTGAAGGCCGGCGGATCGGCAACGTCTATCTACCGCATTTCCTGTCAGAGGCGATGAATGAAGGTTACAAGCTACTCTTGACTGCCTCATTGGAAAAAAGAGTGGCTCGTATCTTATCCACTTATAACCCGCAAAACTTAGCCGTACAAGAGCGGGAAGAGTTGGAGCAGGCGATCAGCTCACTTAAAAACCGTTTAGGACGACAAAGAACCAATCAGCTGCTGAATCTGCTGAAAACCGGCGATTTAAAAACTACTGCAGAGATCCTCTGCCGCGACTATTATGACCGTCTGTATAGTGATTCAAGACCGGAAACAGCAAACTTCGATCTTGTAATCGATGCTGAAGATCTTGAACAGGCCGTAAATGTTATTATTAAGCATATTAAAACAGTATTCTGAAAGGAGCGTTTAGAAAATGAACCCCTATGATGCAGCGCATACTTTAGCCAAGGCTCTGCGTGAATCAAACGAATTTAAGGAGTTAAAGGAAGCCCAGATCAACCTGAAGGGTGACCGCTCAGCTTTGAACATGCTGACCGATTTTCGTAAACAGCAATTCGAGTTGCAAAAACAACAGCTCTCGGGGCTTGAGGTGGCCGACGAACAAAAAGAGAAAATTCAGAAGCTGTTTGAAGTAATTAGCTTAAACACCCTGGTTAAGAATTATATGCAGGCTGAATACCGGGTAGCTGTTTTACTACAGGATATACAAAAAACCATTGGCGAGGCTACCGACGAACTTTTTGATCCAGAGCTGCTGGCCCTGCCGCAGGAGGAAACAGGCGAAGAGAAAGCATGATCGATAAAAATAAAAAACAATACGAAGCCCTGCTGGTTGATCTAGATGGCACGCTGCTCAATATTGATCTGGATAGTTTTATTCTCGCTTACGTGGATGCCCTGTCGAGTCGCTTTACCGGCCTGGTGGAAAAGGAAAATTTTATCCGTCACCTTTTCACCGCAACAGCGCTGATGGTTGAAAATAGTGATCCTGCTGTCAATAACGAAAAAGCTTTTTACGAAGTTTTCTGCCCCCTGATCGGGCAACCACTCGAAAATATTAAGCCCATAATCGATCATTTCTATAAAAATGACTTTCCGGCTTTAAGCTGTTGGGGCAGTGAACAAAAGGCAGCAAAGGCAGTTGTAGAAACAGCTAAGGCCAAGAAAATTCCACTGGTGCTGGCCACCAACCCGATATTTCCCTCTACCGCAACGTTGCAACGCCTGGCCTGGGCCGGTCTGAAAGCAGAAGATTTTGATTTAATCACGACCATGGAGACAATGCATTTCTGTAAACCTAATCCGCAGTACTATCTCGAAGTAGCCGGCAAAATTGGCTGCCCGCCCGAGAGCTGCCTGATGGCCGGCAACGACACTTTGGAAGACCTGGTGGCTGCCGAGGTGGGAATGGATACCTTTCTAGTTGATGACTGTATATTGCTCCGCTCGGGTATCAAGTACGTTTATGACTACCGGGGTAGCCTGGAAGATTATTTAGCCTTCATCAGAACGCTGGACTGATTATCTTTTGTACACCGCGACCGCGTTAATGTGCTGCCCATCTATGCTCTCCAGACGGGCGTTGATTAATTTACCCCGCCAATGCCCGCTCTTATTGCCGGAGTAAATCCGCACCCGTAAATAGTGGGGGCTAAATCCTTCTGCGTATGCTCCGGGGACCACTTTTTCCACCAGGACAGGCTGCACGCTGCCGATAAACCGCCGGCGGTATGCAGCTGCCATCTCTTCACCCAGTTTGATCAACTCTTTACTGCGCTGATTCTTAATCTCGCTCGGTAACTGGCCGGGCAGCTCAGCAGCAGGAGTTCCCGGGCGGGCTGAATATTTAAAAACATGCAGACGGCTGAAACCGATCTCTTCGATCAGCTTCATGCTGCGCCGGTGATGGCGTTCCGTTTCGCCCGGAAAACCAACGATCACATCGCTGCTGAGCGACAAGCCCGGGATCTCCTGTTTCAGCAACTTAGCCAGGTATAAAAATTCAACGGGCTCATAAGGCCGGTTCATCAGCCGTAAAATCTCACCGTCGCCGCTTTGCAGGGGAATGTGCAGGTGTGGGCAGATAACCTCAGAGGTGGCAACCTTTTCAATTAACTCGCTGGTGACATCAGATGGTTCAATCGAGCTAAGGCGCAAGCGCAGCAAGCCAGGCAGTTGTTCCAGTTCGCCAAGCAGCCCTGCCAGACTCAAATCGTTCAGATCTGCCCCGTATAGACCTAGGTGCACCCCGGTCAGCACAATCTCCCGGCACCCGGCGGCAGTTAAAACCTCAACCCGCTCGTTGACCGCTGCAGGGTGCATGCTGCGCAAGGGCCCTCTAACCTGCGGCACAATGCAGTAAGTGCAGCCCTGGTTACACCCTTCCTGGATCTTGATAAAACCCCTGGTCCTGCCCCGGCGGGGGGCGGGGGGCAGCAGCTCAAAAGATTCACCGGGCTGGTGTCTGCCTACCAGGTCCAGCACTGATCCTTTGTTCAGAGTTTCTATAATCCGGGGCAGGTTTTCCCGTTCCCGGTTGCCGATTAAGAGGTCGACCTGATTCATCTGCCTGATCTGGTCCGGGGCTCCCTGGGCATAGCAGCCGGTAGCGATAATTAATGCTTCCGGAGACCGGCGCCGGGCCCGGCGGATGGCCTTGCGCGATTTATGATCGCTTTCACCGGTAACGGTACAGGTGTTAATGATATAAACATCGGCCTGCGCTTCAAACCCGGTGATCCGGTAGCCGGCCTGCTCGAAAAGAGCTTGCAGCGACTCGGTTTCGCAGTAGTTAACTTTGCAACCGAGGGTAAAGAATGCTGCTTTCTTCTTCAAGGTTACCCTTCTTTCCGGGCCAAATCACCCCAGGCTGCCTGGACCAAGGTGATGGCTGCTGCTGCCGCTGTATCGCTGCGCAGGATCCGCGGACCGAGGTTAACAGGCACAGCCCCGTTTTGCTTAAGCTCTTCAATTTCCTGTGGAGTAAATCCTCCTTCGGGGCCAATCAGCAAAAAAAGAGCTTTGCCTTCAGGATTAGGCTCTCGTGGTTTTAATGTGGCCAGCGGGGTGGACTGATCTTCTTCCCAGGGGACAATAATCGTGCATTGACCAACTTCGTGAAGTAACTCAGACAAAGTGTGAACCGGGTCAACTGCCGGCAGAAAAGCCCGTTGACATTGGGCAGCCGAAGCGCGGACTATGGCGCGCCAGCGTTTATGGCGCTGATCATCCGATCCTTTGCCCGGCTGGGGAATCGAACGGGCGGTAATCAAAGGGGTGATTCTGGTCACCCCCAACTCGGTGGCCTGGCGGATCACCAAATCCAGTTTATCTCCTTTTAGGAGGGAGGGGCAAAGCACCAGGTTAAGGGGTGATTCGGTGGAGGGCAATGCCGTTTCAAGTTCTATCAGAATCTCATTTGGTTCTAACTTAATGACCTTACCGCGTAAAGCCAGGCCGCGGCCATCGGCAACCAGCACCTCTTCACGGGGCTTAAGACGTAAAACCCGGCTGGCATGCTTTAAATCATCGGCGGCCAGAGCAACAGTTGCGCCGATCTTAAGCGGGCAGTCTTCCCGAAAAAAGAGGTGCATCGTGATCTCCCTCTGCTTACTGCACTTTAGCCACCGCTAAAGGCATCTTTCAGGTGATCGAAAAAGTTTTTGCTTTCAACTCCTGCTTCTTCACCGCTTAACTTGGAGTATTCGTGCAGGAGCTCCTTCTGCTTCTGGTTCAGCCGCTTCGGCACCTTGATGCCAACCCTTACTTTAAGATCACCCTTACCGCTGCTGTGCAGGTGAGGCATACCACGACCTTTGATGCGGAAAACGGTGCCGTGCTGGGTGCCTTCCGGCACGCGCAGAGGGGCATTGCCATCTAAAGTGGGCACTTCCATCTCCACCCCCAAAGCAGCCTGGCCAATGCCAATCGAGACATCAAGGTAGAGGTCGCTGCCCTTGCGCTGGAACTGCTTGTGAGAACGGATACCTAAAACCACATAAAGATCGCCCGCTGGTCCGCCACGCAGGCCGGCTTCGCCTCCCCCGCTGACCCGCAGCTTGGTGCCCTCTTCAACCCCGGGTGGAATCTTAATCTCAAACTTTTTATCTTTTACTACCCTTCCCTGGCCACTGCAGGCCGGGCAGGGTTCTTTTACCGTTTTTCCTTCACCGCGGCAGGCGACACAAACCTGGCTGCTGACAAAGCGCCCGAACGGAGTATTGCGGGTAACCTGCTGCTGCCCGCTGCCGCCGCAGGAAGAGCAGGTTTCCGGTTTAGTGCCCGGCTTAGCCCTGCTGCCCTGGCAATCCTCACAGGTTTCAGTGCGCGGAATAGTAATGGTCTTCTCTAACCCGCTAAAGGCGTCCTCTAGCGTTATCTCTAAATCATAGCGCAGGTGACTGCCCTGTTCAGGACCCTGGTGACGGCGACGGCCGCCGCCCATGCCGCCGAAGAACTGTTCAAAAATATCATCAATACCGCCAAAACCGAATCCACCACCGTTAAAGTTGCCAAATCCCTCGAAACCACCACCCCCGCCAAAATTGGCCTGGTGGCCGAAACGATCGTAGTGGGCCCGTTTCTGCTCATCGCTTAGCACATCGTAGGCTTCTTTTACTTCCTTAAAGTTTTTCTCGGCTTGCGCGTCACCGTTATTGAAGTCTGGGTGATACTTCTTTGCCAGCTGCCGGTAGGCTTTCTTGATCTCGTCCGCACCGGCGCTGCGATCCACACCCAAAACTTCGTAATAATCGCGTTTACTCATCTAAAAGGCTCATCCTTTAGCTTTCTTTATTTTCCTCTTCATCCTGCACATCAAAATCGGCGTCGACCACGTTCTCAGCGTCGGCCTCAGCTGCTGCATTATCCGCTCCTTCGCTACTTCCCGTCTGCTCGGCTTTGGCCTGCTCGTAGAGTTTTGAAGATAGATCATGCATGTAGGTGTTCATCTTTTCGATGGCGGCTTTGATTTGCTCGATATCTTCGCCGGAAGCCACTTTGCGCAGCTCTTCCACGGCAGTTTTAACCTCTTCGGCCTTAGCGCTATCTACCTTATCGCCTAAATCCTTCAGCGCTTTTTCAGCGCTGTAGGCCAGGGTGTCGGCCTGGTTTCGGGTCTCTGCCAGTTCGCGACGCTTACGGTCTTCATCGGCAAATTTTTCGGCGTCATTGACCATCGCATCAATCTGGTCTTTTTCCAAACCGCTGGTGGCCGTGATCGTAATCTTCTGCTCGCGGTTGGTACCAAGATCTTTGGCTGAAACATTAACAATACCGTTAGCATCAATATCAAAGCTGACTTCAATCTGAGGCACACCCCTGGGAGCCGGGGGAATGCCGTCAAGCATGAAACGGCCCAGGGTTTTGTTATCTGTCGCCATAGCCCGCTCACCCTGTAAAACATGAATCTCCACGCTATTTTGGTTATCTGCTGCAGTGGAGAAGATCTGCTTCTTCTCGGTGGGGATGGTGGTGTTGCGTTCAATAATCTTGGTAGCCACTCCCCCCAAAGTTTCAATACCCAGCGTAAGTGGGGTGACGTCTAAAAGCAGCACGTCTTTTGCCTCTCCGCCAAGGACAGCCGCCTGATAAGCGGCACCCATGGCCACTACCTCGTCCGGGTTTACCCCCTTATGCGGCTCCTTGCCGAGCAGCTTACGGATTGCATCCTGAACAGCGGGAATGCGGGTAGAACCACCAACCAAGACAATTCGGTCAATCTCTTTGGCGCTGAGGCCGGCATCGCTTAAAGCCTGTTTGGTTGGCCCCATGGTCTTCTCCACCAGGTCGGCAGTCAGCTCGTCAAACTTGGCCCGGGTCAGGGGAACGTTTAAGTGCTTTGGCCCATCCTGGGTGGCAGTGATAAAGGGCAGGTTAATATCCGTGGTAGTCACGGTTGAAAGCTCAACCTTGGCTTTCTCCGCCGCCTCGATCAGACGCTGGAGGGCCATCCGATCTGTACGCAGGTCAATACCCTGGTCTTTCTTAAACTCTTCGGCCACAAAATCGACTACCCGCTGGTCAAAGTCGTCGCCGCCAAGGCGGTTGTTACCGCTGGTGGCTTTAACTTCCACAACATCATCGCCCAACTCCAGGACGGAAACGTCAAAGGTGCCACCGCCCAGGTCAAAAACTAAGATCTTGTGGTCACCTTTTTTATCAAGCCCGTAGGCCAGGGCTGCAGCAGTCGGCTCGTTGATGATCCGCAAAACTTCCAACCCGGCTATGGTGCCGGCATCCTTGGTCGCCTGGCGCTGACTGTCGGTAAAATAAGCAGGAACGGTAATTACCGCCTGCGTGATCTTCTCTCCTAAAAAGCTTTCGGCATCTGTTTTCAGTTTTTGCAGAACCATCGCCGAAATCTCCTGCGGTGTATATTCCTTGTCGTCAATTTTAACCTTGTGGTTAGTACCCATCTCGCGTTTAATTGAGCTGATCGTTCGCTCAGGGTTGGTGATCGACTGACGCTTGGCCACCTGGCCGACCAGCCGTTGACCATCCTTGGTAAAGGCTACAACAGAAGGGGTAAGCCTGCTGCCTTCTGCATTGGCGATAATTTCCGGTTCACTGCCGATCAGGGCGGCGATTACCGAGTTAGTTGTTCCTAAGTCAATCCCTACTACTTTTGCCATTTATAGTTCCTCCTCAACTGTTCTTAAACATTTAAACCAATCTTTATGTGCTAACCGCGGCACACTTTAACCATAGATGGTCGCAGGATTCGCTGCCGGTGACGATAGCCTTTCTGCAGTTCCTCGGTTACCGTGCCCGGGTCATGCTCTTCGCTTTCCACTTCCATTACGGCATGATGGCAATGGGGGTCAAAAGATGTGCCAGCAGCTTCAATGACCGATACCCCTTCCTGGGTTAAAATTTGCTCCAGCTGCTTGCGAATCATCTCCAACCCCTCAAGGTAAGTCGCTGGCAGGTTAGCAGCAGTGCGGGCTGCCTCTAGGGCACGTTCCAGATTATCAAGTACCGGCAATAGCCGGTTCAGAAAGTCATAAAGGGCGTACTCCCTCGCTTCAGCCTGCTCCATCTTACTGATCCGGCGCAAGTTGTCAAGATCAGCCTGCTTACGCAAAATCTTATCGAGCAGCTCCGCCTTCTCCTGTTCCCACTCCAGCCTGGCCGCTTCCAACTCGCTCAACTCCGCGCCTGCTTCCGGCAGCTGACCGGCCTCCTGCTCCAGGCTGGCGGCTTCCTGTTCCAAATCCAACAGCTCCTGCTCGCTTGCAGCTGTTTCTGCCTTATTTTTATCTTTTTTTGCTGTCATCGAAAACTTCACCTGCAGATTTTAATTATTTTAAGCGGCCTTAGCCGGGCCGGCTTAAGAGCTTAAACTGTGGTTAAGATGGTCAACCAGACGGCGCATAATGCTGATCACCCTGCTATAATCCATCCGCGTCGGACCAAGCACTCCGACTGTACCCAATGTTTTATCATGAATCTTGTACGTTCCGGTAATCAGGGTGCATTCCTTGATATCATCACACTCATTTTCAGCACCAATCCTGATTACAAAATCATCTTCGCTTGATGTATCCTCCAGTATTTTAAAGAGCAGTGGTTCCTGCTCAAAGAGGTTGAGCATCCGACGAATCTTATCCACATCTTTAAATTCCGGCTGGTTTAAAATATTGGTTGTGCCGCCTAAAAAAACACGAATCTGCCTTTCTTCTTTCAGGCTTTCTTCCAACAGGATAAAAGCCTGCTCCAGGATCTCCAGGCGGCGGAAAAGATCACGTTTCAGTTCATTGATGAGCGATGTGGTTACCTGATCAATGGTCAGACCGTAAAGTTTCTGGTTTAAGTAAGAAACCACCTGCTGCAGTTCAGCCTGGCTTAGATGCTGTTTCATATCGATGACCTTGTTCTTGATGTAGCCGGTATCGGTAATCAGCACGACCAGGCCGCGCGATTCATCAAGCGGCAGAATACGCATCTGCCGGAAAGCGCTTTTCTTGAACTGTGGCCCCATGATCAACGATGTCTGGTTGGTGGCGGCAGAAAGCACTTTGGCGGAATTAACAATAATCTGCTCTATCTCGCGCATCTTTTCTGTGCTGAGCGAACTGGTCAGGGCCTGCTCCTCGGCAGAGCTTAAGTCATCTTTTTCCATCAGGTAATCAACGTAGTAGCGGTAACCGAGCTGTGATGGAATTCTTCCGGCAGAAGTATGCGGCTGGGCCAGATAACCCATCTCTTCCAAATCGGCCATCTCGTTGCGGATAGTGGCCGAACTTAAGCCCATCCGGTAAACACGAGCTACTGTCCGCGAGCCCACCGGTTCAGCAGTTTTAATATAGTCAATAACCACAGCCTTCAGGATCTGTTTTTTTCGTTCGCTTAATCCTGCTGTCATTATAAAAACCCCCGTTTTCAGATCTTAGCACTCTAAAAGGACGAGTGCTAACATCAGGATAAAAATATCATCCCGGCAGGGGGTTTGTCAAGTTTAGCAAGGCAAAAGATCTAAAGAACCAAATCAGGCTGTTTCGATTTTTCCCTTGCCTTTGCGGTAATTTTCAATGGCATTATGCAGGGCATCGGCTGCCAGGTTAGAGCAATGCAGTTTAAGCGGCGGTAAACCGCCCAACTCATCAGCTACATCCTGGTTGGTAATCTCCATCGCTTCGTCAAGAGTTTTTCCTTTAACCATCTCAGTCAGCATGCTGCTGCTGGCGATCGCCGCTCCACAACCGAAAGTTAGGAAGCGAACATCTACGATGCGGTCATCCTTAATTTTTAAATAAATTTTCATTGTATCACCGCATTTAAAACTGCCGTTTTCGCCAATCGCATCTGCATCTGGCAGCTCTCCCACATTACGAGGGTTGCTGAAATGCTCTACTACTCTCTCATTGTACATTTAGCTACTGCTCCTCTCCGGTGCTTTAAGCATGGTAAGTAGGGGAAATCCGGCGCAGTTTGTCTACAACCCGTGGGACAACCTGAAGCAGGTAATCGACATCCTCTTTCGTGTTTCCTCTTCCTAAGCTAAAACGGATCGAACCATGAGCAGTTGGATGATCAAGCCCGATCGCTGATAATACATGTGACGGATCTAGTGAACCTGATGAGCAGGCTGAACCGCTGGAGGCGGCTATACCCTCCAGATCTAAGCCTAATAGTATTGCTTCACCTTCAATATGTTTAAAGCTGACATTAACATTGTTGGGTAGACGTTCTTCGGGATGACCGTTTAATATTGTTTCGCTGATTGCCAGGAGGCCTTTAATCATTTTAGTGCGCAGTGCTTCAAGGCGCTTCCTTTTTTCCTCAATCTCCGCCACAGCTAGTTCCAGGGCCAGGCTTAAACCGACAATACCCGGCACATTTTCAGTTCCGGGACGCAATTTACGTTCCTGTCCACCACCACAGTAAAGGGGTGTAACCTTTGCCCCTTTACGCATATAAAGGGCGCCGATTCCTTTTGGCCCGTTAAATTTGTGAGCGGATAGAGACAGGAAGTCCACATTTAATGATTTAAGGTCAATCGGCAACTGACCGACCAGCTGCACGGCATCAGTGTGAAATAGGATCTGATGCTCGCGGGCCACTTCGCCAATCTCCGCCAGCGGCTGCAGGGTGCCAATTTCATTGTTTGCAGCCATAATCGAGAACATAAAGGTATCAGGTGTAATCGCTGCCTGTAGCTGATTGACATTAACCCGACCATAATGATCCACGGGGAGGAAGGTGACCCGGTGGCCTTCAGCAGCCAGCTCGCTGCAAACATCAAGCACAGCGTGATGTTCAATACTGCTGGTGATAATGTGGCCGGGTTTGCCACGCTTTTTCGCCGCCCCGCGCAGGGTAATGTTATTAGACTCAGTACCGCCGGCCGTAAAATATATTTCAGTTGGCTCAGCACCAAGAGCCAGCGCTGTTTTTTCCCTGGCCTCTTCAACAGCCCGGCGCACGGTCCGCCCCAGGGCATGAACGCTGGAAGGATTACCATACAGCTCCCGGTAAAAAGGAAGCATGGCCTCGACTACCTCTTCCCGTACCGGCGTGGTTGCACTGTGGTCCATATAAATATTCCTTTTACTCATCGGTGAACCTACCCTCCCGATCTATTACTCTTTACCAGCACTGACCTCAACCAGCTCATCAAGGGTAACATCATCTAAAACATCATTAATCTTATCGCGCAACCTTGCCCATACCTGCCTGGTCAGACAGGCACCCCGGCGATGGCAGCATGAATCGTCATCACCTTCGGCGAGGCAGTTAACCGGAGTAATCGGACCTTCAACTGCCCGGACAATATCGCCAACTCTAATCTCTTCCGGTGGACGCATCAGCCGGTAACCACCGCGTGAACCACGCACACTGGTTACCAACTCTACTCGTTTTAAATCGGGAAAGATTTGCTCCAGAAATTTGAGTGAGATCTGCTCCTGTTCGGCAATCTGGCGTAAAGGGACCGGATCACCCTGATAGTAGATAGCCAAGATGGCCATGGCCCGCACTCCGTATTCTACTTTTGCTGATAATCTCATCTGGAAACCTGCTTTCAGGTTAATTCCGACTAAACAACTCGGGTATTGCCCAAAACAAAGAATAGCACCAGATTCAGGCACTGTCAACCGGAAATTTAACTTTTTTTTGGAAGGGGAATAATCTTAGGGCACAGATAAAAAGCCGGCTTAATAAAGCCGGCTAATAATTGTTATTAAACCGCCTGTTGAGCCTTTAACTGCCTACTATCTTCATGACATTAGCCGCCTGGGGACCGCGATTGCCTTCCACGATCTCAAACTCAACTGCCTGGCCTTCGTCTAATGTTTTAAATCCTTCACCCTGAATTTCGGAGTAGTGAACAAATACATCTTTGCCTTCTTCTACCTCAATAAAGCCGTACCCTTTTTCAGGGTTAAACCACTTAACTTTACCCTGCATAAAGTCGCAACCTCCTATGAAAAATACTCAATTTCAGAGCTTTTTAGTGTTTTGACATTATCACAATTTGGCCTGTAAGGCAAGAATAATTGAGTTTTTCAGCCTTATTTTTTTAGTCAGCTTGGTGCAAAAGCTAAAGGAATTGTTGGAGTTGACAAACCATCTATTTGCCTATTGAATAGATCACAGGCAAGCTATTGGAGGTAGGTTATTAATGCTTAAGGGAGTTGGTGTTGACCTGGTATCGATTGAGCGAATCAGGCGGATCCACGAGCGCTACCCGGAAAAGTTTATGCAGCGGGTTTTTGCAGCAGCTGAAATCCGGAAATTAACTGAAGACCCGCTCTCGCCTGCTTCGCTGGCCGCCCGCTTTGCCGCCAAGGAGGCGGTCCTGAAAGCAATCGGCTGCGGAATCGGGCCGGCAGGATTAGCTGAAGTGGAGATCATCAGGAATGATCAGCACAAACCAACAATAAAGCTCCACGGCGAAGCTCAGCGTCTTGCCACGGAGCGGGGAATCAGCGGTATTGAGTTGTCGTTAACCCATGAGCCGCCCTTTGCCTGTGCTGTTGCCGCTGCATTCTAATCATCTTTTTAACCCTTCTAATCTCTCTGCAGAAAATGATCCATCAGTCGATAGCCCTGTACGTAATGAACTCCGGTAGCCGCCGCACCAACCTCATCAAAGGGCCACTCTGTCTTGCTCACTGGCCCGTTGCTGCGGTAAATGGCAAAGGGCACAGGCTCGCGGGTGTGGGTGCCTAAAGAGAGGGGTGTGGCATGGTCGGTAATCAGGAGGATTGAAAACTCAAGCCCCCGGGTTTCAAGCGCCTCTTTCAATTCTTTTACAACTTCCCGGTCGATCAGCTCAATCGCTTTGATCTTGTTTTCCATCTCAAAGCGGTGGGAGCATTCATCGGGCGCTTCTACGTGCAGGTAAACAAAATCATCGCCGCCGTCAAAAGCTTCAAGCGCCGCCTCGACTTTACCCTTCAGGTTGGTATCAATATAGCCGGTAGCGCCTTTAACTTCAGCTTTTTTAAGACCAGCCAGCAGACCGAGCCCCTTTACCAGGTCCACGGCAGAAACCACTGTTCCCTTAATGTTGTACTTCTCCTGAAAAGTAGGAATCCGCGGCTTACGGCCGTTGCCCCAAATCCAGATCGCATTGGCCGGGTTTAAGCCACGGGCTTTCCGTTCAAGGTTAACGGGGTGATTTTCCAAAAGCTGATAGCTCTTCTCCATCATCTTCAAGACAGCTGCCTCTCCAGGTCCGGCTGGCAGGTAATCACCGATTATTTTGTTGCTAATATCGTGGGGTGGCGTCAACTGCCATTCTTCAGGAGCGCCGTTCCAAACCATCAGATTGCGGTACTGAAAGCCGGTAAAGAAACGAATCATGTCGCTACCAAGCTCGCTATCGATCAGCTTCAGCAACAGATCGGCTTCTGCTGTTGAGATTTCACCGGCGCAGTAATCAACCAATATCTTTTTTGCATATGGCTCGTCTGTGGAGAGGGTAACCAAATTGCAACGAAAAGAAGTGTCATCAGGGCCAAGCTCGATGCCGAGGCTGGCAGCCTCGAAAGGTGAGCGGCCGGTGTAGTATTCTAAAGGATCGTACCCAAACACCGAAAGATTTGCCGTATCGCTACCGGGCGGAAGGCCGGCCGGTATTGTCTGAACTAAACCCAGTTCACCTGAGCGGGCCAACAGATCAAACGAAGGTGTATTGGCATACTGCAAAACTGTTTTACCACCCAGTTTATCCAGCGGGTAATCGGCCATTCCGTCACCAACAATAACCAGATATTTCAACTGTAGATCACACTCCTTAAAAAGTAGCGGAATGATAAGAGCAAGGTGGATTCTTATCGTGCCCTGAAAATATCCTTTCAGGCCTCTTTTGTCAAGTTAAGGAGGCCTCTATTGCTATAAATATTCATTCACCAGATAACAAAAAATCCTGATATAGGCAAACCTTATAGATCCCGGCTGTTGTATGTAAAAATCCTATTTTATCTTTTTAGCAGACTGGTCAATAATAATAAATAGAAGCTTCATTTTTAAATACTAATCATCGGTGGTGGTAATTTAAGTGAAACAGTTTTTATCTACCCGTTGGGGGATCATTGCAGTTGGAATTTTTATCGGCATTATTGCTTCACTGCTTCAGTTTTGGGGCAACCCGCCCAATATGGGTATCTGCGTTGCCTGCTTCGAACGCGACATAGCCGGCGCCCTTGGATTACACCGGGCGGCGGTAGTCCAGTATATGCGCCCGGAAATTATCGGTTTTGTGCTTGGTTCTTTCGCCTCGGCTTACTTATTTAAAGAATTTAGATCCAGGCTCGGTTCTGCGCCGATTGTCCGCTTTGTACTCGGCGTCTTTGCCATGATTGGCGCCCTTGTCTTCCTCGGCTGCCCCTGGCGGGCGCTGCTGCGTCTGGCCGGAGGCGACGGCAACGCCATCTTAGGTTTGCTTGGTTTAACCGTAGGCATCTGGATCGGCACCATCTTTCTTAAAAACGGCTTTAACTTAGGACGCAGCAACAAAACCCATACCACAGCAGGGTGGATTATGCCACTGATTATGCTGGGCTTTCTGGTCATGATGCTCTTCAGCCCTCCGATCGCCGGTGAGAACCAGAGCAGATTGCTTTTCTACAGCCTTGAGGGGCCCGGCTCTATGTACGCTCCATTGGCTGTTTCGCTGGTGGTGGGACTGGCTATTGGCTTTTTAGCTCAAAAGAGCCGTTTCTGCACTATGGGTGCCATCCGCGACCTGATTCTCTTTAAACAGACCCACCTTTTCGGCGGTCTTGTGGCCCTGGCCGTTGCCGCATTCTTAACTAATCTGATTCTTGGTCAGTTTAACCCCGGTTTCGTCGGCCAGCCTGTTGCACACAATATGCACTTCTGGAACTTTGCCGGTATGAGCCTGGCCGGACTGGCCTTTGCCTTAGCCGGTGGCTGCCCCGGGCGTCAGCTTTTCCTCTCCGGAGAAGGAGACGGCGATGCTTCAATCTTTGTGATCGGCATGATCGTTGGCGCCGGTGTGGCTCACAACTTCGGCCTGGCCAGTTCACCGGCCGGAGCAACAACAGCAGGTATTGCAGCGCTGGTGGTCGGCTTTGCCGTTTGTGCATTCATCGGCTTGACAATGAAAGCCAATACTGCTTAAAGCAGATCAACAAGGAGGTAATCAATATGGCTGAAGTTGTTGATGCCAGAGGTCTGTCCTGTCCCCAACCCGTAATCATTACGGTCAATGCCATAAAAGCAGGAGATCAGGATCAGCTAACTGTTCTGGTCGACACCGACACTGCAAAAGAAAATGTGAGCCGCGCGACAAATGCCCAGGGCTGGAAAGTGCTGGACATTCAGCCGGAAGGTGAAGGATACCAGATAAAAATCGCGAAATAATAAGATGTTATCAACCAATCAAATCAGGCAAAGGCGTTTTCAGGATTGTGCTCTTAAGGGAGGATTTAATGTTGCTGAAGAAAGAGATTGACAGTCGGGGCCTACCCTGCCCCCAGCCGGTTCTTAACACTAAGAAAGCTTTAGAAGAGCTGACCGGTAAGGGTGATTCCGGTTTTGTCCTAACCGTTCTGGTCGATAATGAAGTGGCCAGAGAAAACGTCACCCGCTTCGCCAAAGCTAACGGTTACCGGGTTACAGCCGAGAAGAAAGATGATCTGTTCCAGATTATCATCGAGCCGAGCCAGGGCCAGCAAATAGACAGCCTGGCCACTGCAGAAGTGGCCGCTGCCTTTTACTGCAGCGGCGGGACTGCAATCGGTAAAACGGTTTACCTCTTTAAATCCAAAACCTTAGGCGCAGGCAGTGAAGAGCTAGGCGCCATCCTGATGCGCAGTTTTATCTTTACGCTTAAAGAAACAAGCCCACTGCCGGAAAAGTTGCTGTTCATAAACAGCGCAGTTTACCTGACCACAGAAGGCAGCCCGGTCTTAGAAGAGTTGCAGGAACTAGAAAAGCTGGGGATAGAGATCTACTCCTGCGGGACCTGTCTTGACTATTTTAAGCTCAAAGATAAACTGCAGGTCGGCCACATAACTAACATGTACGATACAGTGGAAAATCTTACCCGGGCAGCTAAGTGCATCACGATTTAAAACAACTGTTAATTGTGAAAAGAGCCTGGCTGGAGGTTTTAATCAGCTTTTAAGGGGAAAGGTACCAATCAATGGGAACCTTTCCCTTTTGTTTTATCAACCATTATTGGACAAACACGGTCAGGACAAATAATAAAAGGATCCGCTCCCGGGGATAGCGAATTGATAAAGCCTACCTTATTTCAGCAGGGAGCGGATTTTATGCACTACAGGAGCACCAGAGGTTATATTCAAACAGCAACAGCGGCTGAAGCAATCATTGAGGGCATCGCCCCCGATGGCGGGCTTTATGTACCGACAGAGGCTGTCCCTTCTTTTCTGCTAGACCAACTGCCTACCTCCGATTACCGGGAGCTGGCCAAAACTATTTTTACTCCCTATTTAACCGGGTTTGATAACGATGCAGTTTTAGATTCCGTTAACAAGGCCTACAGTCCGGATAAATTTGATCACCCTTCCATAACCCCGCTGCATCCGCTTGATGATAAACTCTCGGTGCTCGAGCTCTGGCACGGGCCTACTTCTGCTTTTAAAGATATCGCCCTGCAGCTTTTACCGCACTTGATGCGCCTCGCTATCCGGCAGAGCAGTGAAGATAAGGAGATTGTGATCTTAACCGCCACCTCCGGTGATACCGGAAAGTCGGCCCTGGAAGGTTTTAAAAACATTCCCGGGATTAAAATAGTTGTCTATTATCCTGAAACAGGGGTCAGTGAAATCCAGAAGCTGCAGATGACCACCCAGGAAGGTGAAAATGTTGTTGTAGCTGCAGTTAAAGGCAATTTTGACGATGCCCAAAACGGGGTTAAAACCCTCTTTAACGACCCCCGACTTGCAGTTACCCTGGCTGACGCAGGCAAACGGCTCTCTTCTGCCAACTCGATAAACTGGGGCCGGCTACTGCCACAGATTGTCTACTACTTTGCCGCCTACCTGGACCTGGTAAAAAAAGGTTTAAGCTATGGCAAAAAAGTAAATTTTGTAGTGCCAACCGGTAACTTCGGCAATATTCTGGCCGGCTATTATGCACATTGCCTTGGCCTGCCCATTAACCGTCTGATCTGTGCTGCAAACCGCAATAAAGTTTTAAGTGATTTTATCAACAGCGGTATCTACAACTGCCGCAGGCCACTCCACCAGACCCTCTCGCCTTCGATGGACATCCTCATTTCGAGCAACCTGGAGCGATTGCTTTTTGAGCTAAGCAACCAGGACTCAGAACTGGTTAACCGCTGGATGAAGCAGCTTAAGCAGGACGGACAGTATACTATTAGTAGAGCAGTACACGAAAAAATCAGGGAGCTGTTCTGGTCCGGCTGTGCCGACGATCAGAAGACCATCAATACCATTGCCGGTGTTTACAGCCAACACAACTACCTGATCGACACCCACACCGCTGTAGGCCGGGCAGTACTGAGTGAGTACTTAGAACAGGAAGCCGACGGCTTACCAGCGGTGATCCTCTCCACGGCCAGCCCTTATAAATTTACCGGAAGCGTCACAAAAGCGATTTTAGGCAACAGTTTTAACCAGAATTTGAGTGAAACAGAATTGTTAAAAGTGCTAGCCGCTGAAACCGGCACGGCCGTGCCCGCCAACTTGACCGGCCTTGAGCAAAAAGAGATAAAACACAAGCAGGTAATCGCGCCGACAGCGATGCGCGATCACCTGCTTGAAATATTAGGTATCAGATAAACACTCTACCTGATTAATTAGGCGTCATCGTTCTACTCACTATCTTTTTCTTCTTCTACTTTTGTTTCTATTTTTGCTTATATTTCTTGTTCTTCATTCACTTCTTTTGGTTGAAGAACAAACTCCTTAACCGGAGTGGCCTGTTCCCTAACCGCACCAAAGCGGGTTGTAAAGGCCGCTCCTAAGGCCAACACTAAGATGGCGAAAGAAACCAGCCAGCCGAAGAAGGGGATCATCGCTACCAGCCCCAGCACTAAAACCCCGATCGCAATTGCGCCAAGCGGATTTACTGTTCTTGACGATGCCGTAGTAACAATCTTCTCTCCGACAAGGAGCGAGATACCGGTGTAACCAAGCAACGCCGCCAGGGCCAAAACGATTACTTCAACAATAATGAGCGGAATCCCGATGATCGTAATCGCCAACAGCACCATCAGGGGAATAGCCAACAAAGCAACCAGGAAGCCCCAACCAATGACCGGTCCGCTTTTTGTTATCACCGCTTCAGCAGCTTTTCTGCTCTGCCCCGGGAAGAGGGTGAAGGTGAGAGCGGTCAGAGCAAAGATGATCAGTATATTGATGATGCCACGGCCAACATTACCGTACGGACCGATGCTCGGAAAGGGGTATAAATTCCAGCCTCGGTTACGCATCATGTGTGGCATAAAGTTAACACGGTCAAAAGCGCTATCGACCGATCTGTCCATCCGATCCATGATTGCTTCAACCAGGTCTTCGTCAACCCCTTCAAAGCTATACCCGGCGTCGCGATCGCGCTCCTGCAGCTCAGAAGCAGTAAGCTCCTCATCAATTTTAAGCGCCCCGATGATTGACGTATCGGCTTTTTTGATCAACCCGCGGGCAACATAAATCTGACCGTTGACTACTCCCTGCGGCCCCACTTCGACCACACCCTGTTCGAGCGTAACATCGCCGTCGACAATACCGGTAATAACGACGTTGCCACCCTTGCTGTAGACATTGCCTGATACAGCACCGCTGACCAGCAGTTCACCGAAGCCAGAACCGACATTGCCTCCTACAGAGCCGCCAACCCTGGTTGCCCCTAAGTCCGCATCGACATTGCCACCCACAGATCCGCTAATCACAATCTCGCCCATTCGCGAACGAACATCGCCGCTAACATTTCCGGCCACCGTAACCTGGCCCATGTTGGCCACAACATCGCCGTTTATATCACCGTTAATGGTTACCTGGCCCATGTTGCTGTTAACATCGCCGTTGACTACACCATCTACAGTCAGCTCACCCAGATTCAGAGTTACATTGCCGTTGACAATCGTATCGCGATTAATGACCAGATTGCCGGCCGCCTTGTTGACATCTTCGTTAATGGTTACTTCGTTTTGGGCCAATACATGGCCGGTCGGCAGTACTGTCGCCAGCAACAGCAGGCTCAGTACCACCAATAATGAAATTACTGTTTTGTTCTTTTTGTTAAACATTTTTTAGTCCCTCCGCGTTTCTAATCAGATTTAAAATAAACAATTCCATCGCCACCAGGGCTGCCAGCCCCATAATAATCCAGGCTGGTCCTACCAACCTGCTGTAGGCAAGCAGATCAAGGAAAGCGTCAAGGATTAGCCCCACCTGGTTGGTTATGCCTACTGATAACCACCACTCAAAATAGTTAGGCCCAAGCAACACAAGACTCAACAGAGCCAGGGCAAAAACTACGGCTGCAACCAGGGCTGCCGGGAAAGGAGCAGGGTTAATCTTAGTTTCCAGTGACCGGTAAAACGAAGCCGGCAGTTTTGCATCGCTCTTCAGCCCATCGGCTATTTTTACCAGGTTGCTCAGCCGCCTGTACTGATCGCTGCAATGCGGGCAGCGCTGGACATGATTCCACAGTTGTTGATCCTGCGCTTCCCCGTCGGCCAAGGCCTGTATGTTTAACTGATCCGGACAGCGTTCCATTATTTACCCCTCCCTTATTCCAATCAATGAACTTTTTAGCATCAGCCGACCCCGGTAAAGCCTGTTTTTAACAATACTCATCTCCAGGTTCAGGGCTTCGGCAATCTCGTCGTAGCTCAACTCTCCAACGTGCCTCAGCAGCAGGACTTCTCGGTAAATCAGTGGTAGCTTTTCCAGAGCTTGCAGCAACTCGGTTTCGCTCTCTTGCTGCAGATAGAGCTCTTCGGGACCGGAGTTGGTCGGCAGGATGTTTTCTTCCGTAAAGTCAAAAGGCAGCTCCCGGTTGTCTCTCAACCAATTCCGGCAGAGATTGGCGGCTATGGTGCATAACCACGGCCCCGCCGGTTTGCTGCGGTCGTAACTGGCCAGATTCTGATACGCCCGCAGGAAAGTCTCCTGGGTCAGGTCCTCGGCCTGGTTTTTATCCTGCGTATAACGCAAAGCCAAGCGGTAAATCTTATCGGCATTGGTTTCAACCATTTCTTGAAAGAACTCCTGCAACTTGACACCACCAGTTCGGCTTTCCACTTATTAATACACCGGTACGGCAAAAAAGTCTGATCAAATTATAAAAAAAACCGGCGCCAATCAAGCCGGTTTAGTCTGTTATGCTACTGGATAAAAGTTTTCAACAACCCCGTCCTCCAGACAATATAGGTTCCGGTTTTGAGCTATTTACCAGGATAGCTGAAGCTAAAATCAAAATGCCGCCAATTAACTGTACCGGATTTAAAACTTCGGCCAAAAACAGCGCTGCCAGAATGACGGTTACAGGAGACTCAAAGGTTGAAATGATACTGGCTCTGGAAGCTCCTATCAATACTACACCTTGGAGGAACAAGATAATTGTTATAGTGGTAGAAAAAATAGCAATATAAAAAATAGCAAGCCAGGCATTTATGCCAAATTGAAAGGAAATTTTGTCGGTAACCAAACCCATAAGCCCAATTCCTATGCCAGCAGCCCAGGTTATCCACATCGTAGCGACCATGACGGGGGCTTCCTTCAGTTTTGAGTTCCCAATGATTATATAAAAAGAATAAAGTAAGGAGGAAGCAAAGCTTAGCATAAGGCCCAGTGGGTCAGTGAAATAAAAAGAAGAACCTAATACTAGCATTAAGCCGATAAAAGAAATTACTAAAGCAATACCTTTCATCTGATCGATTTTTTCTAAACGCCAAAAAGCCATTAATAAAGAGACTACCGTGGGATAAGTGTATAAAACAATGGATGCCAGAGGAACGGGGATCCGCTCCAGTGCAATAAAATAAAACAGTAATGCTACAGAATACCCACATACCCCCATCAAAATAGCAGCGCTCCGCTCTTGAGTAGATAAGCGACGATTAGGTTTTTTCAACTGCAAATAAAGGAAGAGCAGTACCCAGGAAATTAAAAAACGGGCAGTTAAAACTTCGAATATATTAGCGCCATTCTGATAAGCAATTCTTACAAATAATGGCGCAGAACCAAAACCAACAGCAGACATAAATACCAGCAAAATACCAGTAATCCTATTATGCAATTTTTGTTTTCCTTATACAATAAAGAATCACTTCAAGAATATCTTAGTGGTCTGGCTTGATTTATACTTAATCAAGCATAGTGGTGCCGATGGAAGTTATTTCAACCCGGCTGTGAGAAAAAAAGGCTGTTTTTACCCATTCGGTGCCCGCTTTTATCTCGAGCGAGGTGATATCCGGACCACCGAGCTCGATTCCGCCGCCTGATTCAATTTTAAGAGTCAGCCAGCCCGATTCTGCAGGTTTCAGGTGGCTCAACTCGCCAGCAGCTAACACTGCAATACCTAATGCTACAGAGCCGGTACCGCAGGAAGGTTCGAAAAAATCGTCCTGCACATAATGGGGAAAAACCACCCGTAAGTCTCCACCCTGCTCGGGATGCCAGTCGTACAAAGTCACATTTGGTTCTATTTCGCCGGTTCTTTCCATAAAATCATGTTGTATAGTTTGTAGGATATCACGGGTCTTTTGGTTCCAGTTTACAAAATCGAGACCGGGGTATGCTGCAGTGAAGCGGTCGGCATTGATCACTAAAAATTTACCTGCTCGCATATACTTAAGCTCGCCATAACTGAAAGCGCCAACCCCTCTTTCGTAACACTCCCTGACAAAGCAATCCATGTCGGTTTTAATTCTTAAAACTTTTTGTCCATCGGTATCAATTTTTAGCTCCGTCGGGCCACAACCGGTTAGGAGCATCACCTCAACCGGTTTGCGGTTGATGTCAATCCCAAAATAGCTGCCCAGTTCAGTTTCAACCAGGGCAGCGCCCAAGACCTGGGTAAAACCACCGCAGGCGCTAATAAAGCAGGGGACCGAGGGTTCAGCAATTTTAACCTCGATTTCCCCCGGTCTGCTCCCGGGGTAAAGAATTCCAGCTTCATGAGCATGAAGATAATTAGGCCCCATCAGTTTAACCGCTGTTTCAAGTTCGGTCCCTGCGGGGATCTGCTCGCCACGGAGCAGGATAATTAAGTTGCCTCCCATGTGACCGCGGACAAAATCTAACTTCATCTTGGAATCATCCTCACTATTTGAATAATTTCCGCTTGTTTTATAGGGTGAAACTCACCCCTTTAAATGATAGAGGTTTCAGAAACAGTGTCC
>Ga0194126_10001697_pt1 | contig 36629 bp, 35 predicted proteins | sample TA2KigC150mmetaG_FD_148641 | JGI IMG/M metagenome (GOLD analysis project Ga0194126, IMG submission 148641) | Freshwater microbial communities from Lake Tanganyika, Tanzania - TA2015035 Kigoma Deep Cast 150m | ecosystem: Environmental > Aquatic > Freshwater > Lake | place: Tanzania: Lake... | reverse complement strand
TCCGCCAGAAGCCGGTAGATCTGGGCTTCCCAGTCGGAGCTTTGTGCCTGGAACTTGACGATGACCGAAGCCGGTTCACAGCCGGGCGTCGCGTAGCTGAGCCGCACGCGGGCGATCTTGCCCAGCAGGCTCGGCCCACCGTAATCGGGATCAACTGAAATCGAGACCAGGCGGCAGGCCGAACCAGCGTGCGCGAGGACGCTGTCCAGCCAATCCACGGTGATATCCGAAGCGGATGCAGGGGTTCTCATGGCCGTCCCTTGCCTAATCGGCCCTCAGACCGCCGTGTTGCCCGGCGACTTCCCGCAGCCGTTCCACGTCGCGCATGGGCGGCAGGCCGAAGAGCCTCTTGTATTCCCGATTGAAGTGCGAGGCGTCGTAGTAGCCGACGCGGGAAGCGGCGCCGGCTGCATCAAGGCTCTCGCCGAGCATCAGCCGTCGCGCCTCCTGGAGCCGCAGCCGCTTCTGGAACTGCAAGGGGCCCATTGCGGTGACAGCCTTGAAGTGGTGATGGAAGCCTGAAACGCTCATGCCTAGTTCTTGGGCGATGTCGTCAATCCGAATCGGTTGGTCGAATTCGGTGCGGAGCCGCTCGATAGGTATCTTTTCAATAAGTGGGGGCCGACGGGGGTCGCAGACCCCCTGAAAGCAGGCTCGTAGGCGGTCTGTGACCGCCGTTTCCCCGGATTATTGAGAGGATACCTCGATAGCCCTGATGATACGATGCGTGTGACCGCCCGGAGCTAAGTACACTGCCTACCGCGAGCAGTTGCCGCGCCCCGACCGCCGGTCACAGACCGGCGGTGAGCTGCCGAAAGGCTTAGCTTGATGCCTATGGTCTGCGACCCCCGACCGCCGGTCACAGACCGGCTGGAAGCGCGAGAATTGTGATCTACTGAGTTTCAGCAGATCACAATTCCAGGTTCAAAGGGGGTCTGCGACCCCGACCGCCGGTCACAGACCGGCTGGAAGCGCGAGAATTGTGATCTACTGAGTTTCAGCAAATCACAATTCCAGGTTCAAAGGGGGTCTGCGACCCCGACCGCCTCAAGTATCACGTGGCCGACACGGTCGCGGTGCTGCGCGAGGTGGTGCGCGCGCCGGCCGTGCTGATGGGCCATTCCTACGGCGCGGTCATCGCGGCACTGGCGGGGCTGCCGGCCGCGGCCTGGCTGCGCGGGATCGTCCTCGAAGACCCACCCTTGCACCTGCGCCGGGAGAACACCGACAGCAAGCTCGATTATTTCAAGTGGGTTTATGAGCTACGCCAGACTGCGCAGACCGTCGAGGAGATCATGCCCGTGCTGGCGGCCCGGAACCCGGCGCTCCCCGTCGAGATCCTGCGGCCCTTCGCGCAAAGCCTGGCGTGGTTGGATCCCAACTATCTGGTCGCCACCACCTGCGGCAACGAGCGCGAGACCGCGCGCGATGTGGACTTCGATGCCCACATCCGCGGGATCGCCTGCCCGGTGCTGGTGATGCAGGCGGACCCGGCCAGGGGCGCAGCGCTGGTGCAGCAAGACCTCGATTTCTTCATGGCGCACGCGCGCGGCGCCCGGCTGGTCGCCTTCCCCGGGGCGGGTCATAGCATTGACCTTGACCAGCCTGTTGAGTTCCTGCGGGCTTTCGATGAGTTTGCCGCCGACTTGCCGCCACGGATCAGTTAAGTCGCCCGCGCCGCCAGGCTGCGTTTGAACCCGATAAAGGCCGCTTCTTCCAGTTCCACGCGTTCCTGAATCACGCGACGCAACCAATCCTCCACGCTGGGCGTCCGATGCAACTGCGCCAGAAATGCGGCGCGCGCGGCCAACTCGACGGGAAGCGAAAATGCAGTGGGCGCGGTGCGCTGGACGCGCACGGGCGCTTCCCAGGCGCTATCATCCCCAGATTGCGCGGTGACAATCTGGTCAATTTCGGACTCGGACAAACGCTTGGTCATGTTATTCCGTGGACTCATAGATCCCATCCGGTGATGATACGCACGATGCGGTCGGGTTTGAGATGAGATGATTGTATGCAATCTGTCACAGTCTGTCAAATGCTTTCGCGCTTCGACCCATCTCCACGCCTGCTTCCGCGATAGGGTCCTGCATGTTATAATAACGCCGAGAAGTGTCCGATGGAATCTGAACAGACTCGTCGCCAACGTCTATACCGTGTCTCTGCCATCGTGCTCAAGCGCCGCGACATGGGCGAGGCCGACCGCTTGCTGACCGTATTGACGCGCGACCGGGGCAAGCTGACCTTGCTGGCGAAGGGGGTGCGCAAGCTGGCGAGCCGCAAGGCCGGTCACGTCGAGCCATTCACCCACGTTGACCTCCTGGCGGCAAAGGGCAAAAGCCTCGACCTCGTCACCCAGGCCGAGACGTTGGCGGCGCACCGGGCGCTGCGCGAGGATCTCTGGCGCAGCGCGTGGGGCTACTACGTCGTCGAGCTGGCCGACGCCTTCACGCAGGACGCGGACCCCAACGAATTACTCTTCGACCTGTTGCTGGAGACGCTGGAACGGCTGGATGGCGGCGCTGAACCCGCGCTGACCGTGCGGTACTACGAAGTACACCTGCTGGCGCTGGCCGGCTACCAGCCGCAACTGTTCCGGTGTATCCAGTGCCAGGAACTGCTGAAGCCGCAGGTGAACTTCCTGAGCATCGAGCGCGGGGGCATCCTCTGTCCACAGCACGCCGCGCATCAGGCCGATGCGACGGCGCTCTCGTTGCCGGTGCAGAAGGTGCTGCGCTATTTGCAGACGCGCGAGTGGGAGCAAGTGGCGCCGTTGCGGCTGGGCGCGGAGGTGAGCAACCAGGTGGAAACGCTGCTCGGCCACTACATCGTGTATCATTTGGAGCGGTCGCTGCGCTCGCCGGTATTCCTGGACCGCTTGCGCCAGTCGTTGTCGGCGGGGGCGGCGACAACGACAGAGCAGGCAACGGTAGACGATGAACCGGGAGTGGCTGCAGGGAGCTCTGACCGATGAACGCAGACGATCTCCACACGATCATCGCGCAGGATGAAGGATAGACCGTCGAGTTCAAACTGGAGGGCGAGCGACAGGTTGATCTGGCCGAGGTCCTGACGGCTTTCGCCAACGCGCGGGGCGGGCACCTCTTGGTCGGGGTGAGCGACATGAGCCCTGCGGATGTGTTACAACACGCCGCCAGGCGCGGAATGCTGGATTACGAGATGACGCCGGTTGTCGCCGCGACGCTCAACGACCTGGACGAGAAGCGAGTGATGGCCTTCCTTTCTTCTCGGCTGCGTGCGGGCGCGCCGACTCGCTCGCTTGACCAACAGCTGCAAACCCTGGGTGCAGCACGCGATACCAACGGGACGATTCATCCTACCGTGGCTGGGCTGCTCTGCTTTGGCAACTGGCCCCAGTTCTTTTTCAACCATGCCACTATCCTGGCTGGTCGGCTGGTCGGCCCACTGGGCACGCAGATTGTGGATCGCGCGATCATCGAGGGTGCATTGCCGGAAATGATAGACAGGGTCGTGCAATTCGTGACCCGCAACACGCGGCACGGCTTGCGCATCGGCGACCTGTGGACAGCGCGGGCCCAAGAGGTGGATGAATACCCCCTGGACGCGGTGCGCGAGGCGATCACCAATGCCTGCTGCCATCGCGATTACCTGGAGCGCAGCCCGATCCAAGTGAAGATCTATGACGATCGCCTGGTGGTCGCCAACCCCGGCGGCCTGCTGCCCGGCCTCGATGTGGCGCACCTGGAGGGACAACACAGACCGCGCAACCCGCGCCTGGCCGAGTGGCTCCATAGCCTGGGCTACGTGGAGCGCTTCGGCGTAGGGCTGATTCGCATGAGAGAGGCGATGGCGAAGGTCGGCCGGCCGGCCCCGGAAATCCAGGCGACGCCTGAGAGCTTTGTGTTGACGTTGCGCAGGCCTGGGCCGGTGGATGTGCAAGCCGCGGCCATCGTGATGGCCGCTTCGACGCCATCCACGGTAGCGGAAGCACGGCCGTGGTACGCACAAGCCTGGCGGCAATAGGTCGGTCTCGATATGCAAATCCGTGACTATCAGCAGTGGCTGGCAGCCTGGGACCGTGCGCGGGGCTGGGATCGCGTCTCGCCGTCCCACACCCTGGTTCATGCGCTCGAGGAGTTGGGCGAGGTCGCCCGACTGCTGCTCCAGTGGGAAGGCTACAAACAGGCCGCAAGCCAGGAGCAGTTGCGCGCCGACCTGGAAGAGGAGTTGTCGGACGTCTTCGTGTTCCTTTTCAAACTGGCCTATCAGACCGGCGTGGATGTGGAGGCCGCGCTGGCGCGCGGGCAGGCGAAGGCGGACGGCCGTCACTGGGATTTGGACAAGGCGAACGCGGAACTGGCGCGTTATCATGCGCGGCAGGCGGAGGCGTTGGCGCAGATGGTGGGAGGGCAAAATGGACGGACGGATCGAGATTCCTGACGTATCTTCTCAATTTGTAGGGGCGCACCCTTGCGGTCGCCCCGGCGGGCAGGCGCAAGGCCATGCCCCTACCCCGGATTATTGAGAAGATACCGGAGTGGCATCGCGATTTGCTGATGAGAATGACTCAGGCGACATCGAACCGGGGCCAGGTGATCTCGTCGGCGACGGCTGCGTTCCTCTCTGGGTATCTGACCTTCCGACACTCTTATCGGCATGCGTATGCGTTTTTCCTGGATTGGAGTAAGATGCGCGATCTGGTGATCGCGCTGGCCGATGTCTGGGCGCAGACCAAACAGGAGCTTCTGGCGTTCCTTGCGACCTTGCATTAGCCTCTTGTCGTTCACATTTCATTTACCTGACGGTAATAGGAGTTTTTCCGTTATGGCGATTAATAAGCCTCCGTCTTTCCAAGAAGTTATCATGCGGCTCCAGGCCTACTGGGCCGAGCATGGCTGTCTGATCTGGCAGCCGTACAGCGAAAAAGTCGGCGCGGGCACGGGCAATCCGGCTACGGTGCTGCGCGTGCTGGGGCCAGAGCCGTGGAACGTGGCCTACGTCGAGCCGAGCTACCGGCCCGACGACGGTCGTTACGCCGAAAACCCCAACCGGATGCAGATGCACACCCAGTTCCAGGTGATCCTCAAGCCGGCGCCGGCCGATTCGCAAGAGCTGTATCTGCGCAGCCTGGAAGCCATCGGCATTGACCGCAGCCAGCACGACATCCGTTTCGTGGAGGATAACTGGGAATCTCCCGCGCTGGGCGCCTGGGGCCTGGGCTGGGAGGTGTGGCTGGATGGGCTGGAGATCAGCCAATACACCTATTTCCAGCAGGCCGGCGGCTATCCGCTCGACCCGATCCCGGTGGAATACACCTATGGCCTGGAACGCATCGTCATGTATCTGCAAGGGGTGGCTGAGGTGTGGCAGATTGACTGGGATGGCCGGCGCACCTATGGCGATGTGCTCAAGCAGGCCGAGATCGAGCATTGCAGGTACGATTTCGAGATCGCCGATGTGAACCGCCTGAAGACGATGTATGACCTGTTCGAGGCGGAGGCGAAAAGCTGCCTGACCCATCGGTTGGTGATCCCTGCTCACGATTATGTCTTGCGCTGCTCGCACACCTTCAACCTGCTCGATGCGCGCGGCGCCATTGGCGTCACCGAGCGCGCGGCCTTCTTCGGCCGCATGCGCGAGCTCGCGCGGCAAGTGGCTGTCGCCTATGTCGAACAGCGGGGGCATGAGGAGTTTCCGTGGCTGAAGAGCGAGGAAACAAGTAGACAAGTAGACAAGGCCGGGGGAGCGGGTCTCCTTGTTTCCTTGTCTACTGATTTCCCCTGCACCTACCTCCTCGAAATCGGCACGGAGGAGCTGCCAGCGGCCGATCTTCAGTCGGCGATCGAGCAGTTGAAGGTCGCGACGCCGAAGTTGCTGGCCGATCTGCGGCTGGCGCACGGCGCGATCTTCGTTTCGGGTACGCCGCGGCGGCTTGTCGCGCTGATCGAGGCGTTGACCCCGCGCCAGGCAGATGAGGAGACGGCCGTCAAAGGCCCGCCGGCCGATCGGGCCTTCGATGCAGGCGGCGCGGCGACCCCCGCCGCGGTCGGTTTTGCGCGCAAGTATGGCGTGCCGGTCGAGGCGCTGGAAATCCGGGAGGAAGGGGCACGGTCGGAGACCGGCCCCAGCGCGGCGCGGTCAGGAGACCGGCCCCAACACTATGTGTATGCAGTGGTGCGGCGCGCGGGTCTGCCGGCGCTGGATGTGCTGCCCGAAGCGCTGCCTAGGCTGATCGCCGGCATAAAGTTCGGCAAGACGATGCGGTGGCTGCCCGCGTCCCGCGAAGCGGGAAATAGCACGAACGTCGCGTTCTCGCGACCAGTGCGCTGGCTGGTTTCACTGTACGGCGAGACGGTCGTGCCGTTCGAGTACGCAGGCCTGATCGCGGGGCGGATCACGCGCGGCCCGCGCGCCGCCGGCTCGCCGGAGATCGAGGTGCCGAACGCCGACGCCTATCTGCCGCTAATGGCCTCGCACCGCGTGATCGTGGATCGCGACGCCCGTCGCGCCACGATCCAGGCGCAGGTGGCCGAGCTGGCCGCGCAGGTCGGCGGGGCGACGCCAGATGATCCCGGCCTGCTCGACGAAGTGACCGACCTGGTCGAACAGCCCACCGCCATCCTCGGCAGCTTCGCCGACGAGTATCTGCGCCTGCCCAAAGAGGTGCTGATCACGATGATGAAGAAGCATCAGCGGTATTTTCCGGTGATAGGAAACGGGGAAACAAGGAAACAAGGAAACAAGGAGGGTGACTCCCTTGTCTACTTGTCTACTCATCTACCTGCCTCCTCGTCTACTTGTCTACCCGCTTCCTTGTCTCCCCGTCTACTCTCCTATTTCATCACCGTCCGCAACGGCCCGGCCGAGCACGCGGAGATCGTGGCGGCGGGCAACGAGGGGGTGATCCGAGCGCGCTATGCGGATGCGGCGTATTTCTTCCGCGCTGACACCGCGCGGCCGCTGGCGAGCTTCACCCCGCGGCTGGGCACGCTGACCTTCCAGGAGAAGCTCGGTTCGATGCTGGACAAGGTGCGTCGCGTCGAGGTGGTCGCACCCGCGCTGGCCGGGCTGCTCGGCCTGGACGATGGCGAGCGGGCGATTACCCAGCGCGCGGCGGCGCTCTTCAAGAGCGACCTGGCGACGCAGATGGTGGTCGAGCTGACCTCGCTGCAAGGCATCATGGGGCGGGAATACGCGCGCATCTCCGGCGAGCCGGACGATGTCGCCGTCGCGATCTACGAGCACTACCTGCCGCGCTTCCAGGGCGATGCCCCGCCCGCGTCCCGGCCGGGCTTGCTCCTGGGGATCGCCAACCGGCTCGACTCGCTCGTCGGGCTGTTCGCCGTGGGCCTGGCGCCGACCGCCTCGGCCGATCCGTTCGGGTTGCGCCGCGACGCGCTGGGGCTGGTCGGCGCGCTGGTCGGGTGCAGCCAGCCGTTCGACCTGCGCCCCGCGCTCAAAGCGGCCGCCGGCGCCATGCCCGTGCCCGTCAGCGACGCCGTGCTGGGGGATGTCCTGACCTTCATCCGGGATCGGTTCTACGTGTGGCTCCGCGATCAAGGGCTGGCGCACGATGTGGTGTCGGCGGCGCTGGCGGAACAGGCGCACGATCCGTATCGCGCGGCCGCGGCCGCGCGCGAGCTGGCCGCGCTGGTCAAGACGCTGGACTGGCCGGAGATCCTGACCGCCTACGCGCGCTGCAAACGGATCGTGCGGGCTGTGCCAGAAGTCTATGAACTGGCTCCAGAGCACTATGGCGATCCGGCGACGTCGGAGCTCTATCAGGCCTGGGAGAACGCCATACGCAATACGCAGTACGCCATACGCAATACGCAGTACGCAATACGCAATGTCGCAACCCTGGCCCAGGAACTCCGCGCCCTCCACGCGCCCATCAACCGCTTCTTCACCGATGTGCTGGTCAATGCCGAGGACCCGGACGTGCGCCGGGCGCGGCTGGCGCTGGTGCAACGCATCGCGGCGCTGCCGGAGGGGATCGCGGATTTGAGTTTGTTGCAGGGGTTCTGATGATCCCACTCAAACTCCGTCTCCAACACTTCATGTGCTACCGCGAGGAGCAGACCCTCGACTTCTCCGGCATCCACCTGGCCTGTCTGACCGGCGACAACGGGCACGGCAAGTCCACGCTGCTCGATGCGATCACCTGGGCGCTGTGGGGCAAGGCACGCGCGCGGCGCGATGACGAGCTGATCACCCTGGGCGAAACCGAGATGTGGGTCGAGTTCGAGTTCGGGCTGGCCGGGCAGCGTTACCGCATCTGGCGGCAGCGCAGCAAGAAGGGCCGCGGGCAAAGCGATCTGCATTTCTATGTCTGGAATCCTTCGACTTCGTCCGGCAAACTACTGCCGGACTCCGCTCAGGATGCTGTGGGGGGCGATTGGCGACTCCTCGACGACGGCGGCCTGCTCGAGCGCCAGGCGCAGATCATCCGCACGCTGCGGCTCGACTACGACACCTTCGTCAACTCCTCCTTCTTGCTCCAGGGCCGCGCCGATTCGTTCACGCTCAAGACGCCGAGCGAGCGCAAACAGATCCTGTCCGACATCCTGGGGCTGAGCCGCTATGATCTCTATGAGGAGCGCGCCAAACAGGAGGCGCAGGCGTGCAAGGAACGGGTGGGGCTGATCGAGGGCGAGCTGAAGGCGATCGAGCGCGACCTGGTGCGGCGCAGCGACTATCAGGCGCAACTGAGCGCCGCGCACACGGCCGCGCTGACGGCCGCGGCTGCGCTGCGCCAGGCCGAGGCTGAGCAAGGGCAGGCGCGGCTGGCGGTCCAGGGGCTGCAAGCCCAGGCGCAGCAGTTGGCCGATCTGCGCCGACGCCTGGCCCGCGGGGAAGAGGAGTTGCGCACAGGCGGCCAGCAGCTCGAGGCCGGCCGGCAGCGCCTGGCCCAGATCGAGAAGGTGCTGGCCGAACGCGACGAGATCGAGGCTGGCTGGGCCGCGCTGCAAAGCGCGCGCGAGGATGACGCTGCGTGGAATGGCCGGCTGCTGCGTCACACGCAGACCCAGGAGCGGCTCAATGGAGCCAGGTTGGCGGTGGACCAGGCGCGGCTGGCGCTGGAAGCCGACCAGAAGCGCCTGGCTGACCGCCACGCCGACCTGGGCCGCAAGATCGCTGCCGGGCAGGAACAGTCGCTGCTGCTGGCGCAGGCGAGGGTCGCGCTGGCTCATCTGGATGAGCTGCAAGCCCGTCGCGATGCCCTGGCCGCGGAGCTGCGCGAGCTGGGTGAGCGGTCGGCGACGCTGAAGGCCGAAAACGACCGCTTGAAGGCGGAAGGGCAAGCAGTCAGAGACAGGCTCGATCTGATGGTCGCAACCGATGCGCCGATCTGTCCCCTCTGCCGGCAGCCGCTCGCACCCGAACATCGTGATCGGCTGGTGGCCGGGTTCGACGCCGAGCGAACCGATCTCCTGGCCCGGTGGACCGCCAATCGCGACGCGCTGCACGCCCTGGCCGAGCGCAAATCGTCCCTCGAGACCGAGGATGCCGACCTGGCTCGCCAGCTTCGCGCCCGTGACGCACGGCAGCGCCAGGCCGCCCAGGCCGAGGCCGCGGTGAGCGAAGGCCAGGCCGCGGCCGAGGAACAGGCGCGCATCGCCGAGCAGAGCGCACAACTGGCCGCCAGGCTGGCCGCCGAAGATTACGCGGCCGCCGAGCGCGCGGAGTTGAGCCGCCTCCAGGCTGAGCTGGTCGAGGCAGGTTACGATACCGCCGCGCACGAAGCGGCTCGCCGGCAGACCGAGCGTCTGGCGTCGTTCGATGCGCGCTATCAGCGCCAACTCTTGCCGGCCCTGGATGGCGAAGCCGAAGCACGCGCCCGCGTGAGCGATCTGGCCGGCCAGCTCGGCCGCCGCGAGGCGGACCTGGCCGCCGATCGCGCGGAAGCGACGCGGCTGAACGCGGCCGTGGCCGATCTGCCGCAGCGTCAGGCCACTCTCGCTCGCGCTGACGCCGCGGTGGAAGCCGCGGCCGGCGCCGAGCGCCGCGCGCGGCAGAACGAGGGCGCAGCCATGCAGCAGCTTCATGCGCTGGACGCGTTGGCCGCACGCCGCGATAAACTGGCTGCGGACATCGACGCGCTTAACGTGCAGATCAGCATCTACGTTCAGCTTCGGGAGGCGTTCGGCAAGAAAGGCCTCCAGGCGATGATCATCGAAAATGCCATCCCCGAGGTTGAGGTGGAGGCGAATCGCTTGCTCTCGCGCATGACCGAAGGCCGGATGAGCCTGCGTCTGGAGACCCAGCGCGAGAAGGTCACCGGCGGCGTGGCCGAGACGCTGGACATTGTGGTTTCAGATGAGCTTGGCGCGCGGGCCTACGAGATGTACTCAGGCGGGGAGGGCTTTCGCGCCAACCTGGCGTTGCGCATCGCCATCAGCAAGCTGTTGGCCCGTCGCGCAGGCGCCCAACTGCAGACCCTGGTCATTGACGAGGGTTTCGGGTCGCAGGATAGCCAGGGCCGATCGCTGGTGGTGGAAGCTATCAACTCGATCCAGCGCGATTTCGAGCGCATCATCGTCATCACGCACATCGAGGAGCTGAAGGACATGTTCCCGGCGCGCATTGACGTGGTGAAGACCGCCAGCGGGTCACGCGTCAGTATTGCATAGCGAGCATTGGATCGGCGCATGGTCACATTCGATGATATTGCCTCGGCAGCCGCACGCCTCGCCGGGATCGCCCACCGCACGCCGGTGGTCGCCTCGCGGCTGCTGGACGCGGCGTGCGGCGTCCGCGTCCTGCTGAAGTGCGAGAATCTTCAGCGGATGGGAGCGTTCAAGTTTCGCGGCGCGTACAACGCCATCAGCCGGCTGAGCGACGACGAGCGGGCGGCCGGGGTCATCGCCTATTCCTCCGGCAACCATGCGCAGGCGGTCGCGCTGGTGGGACAAGTGCTGGGCGTGAAAGCTGTCATCGTCATGCCGCACAACGCGCCGCGAATGAAACTGGAGGCCACGGCCGGCTACGGCGCGGCCATCGTGCTGTACGATCCGGCGACCGCGTCGCGCGAGGCGATCGCGCGGCAGATGGCCCAGGAGCACGGCTACGTCGTCATCCCGCCCTACGACCATCCGCACATCATCGCGGGGCAGGGCACGGCCGCGCTGGAGTTAATCGAGGATGCCGGGCCGCTGGACTATCTCTTCATCCCGTGCGGGGGCGGCGGGCTGCTGAGCGGCAGCGCGATCGCGGCCAAGACGCTCGCTCCCACGTGCAGAGTGATCGGCGTCGAGCCGGCAGCCGGCGACGATGCCACGCGTTCCTTCAAGACCGGCGTCCTCCACACGGTTCACAACCCCGCCACGATCGCGGACGGCGCGCGCACACCCTATCTGGGGCAGTACACCTTTCCCCTGGTGCGCCAATACGTGGACGAGATGCTGACCGTCTCCGATGGCGATCTGATCCGCGCCATGCACTTCGTCTGGACGCGGCTCAAGCTCGTCGTCGAGCCGACCGGCGTGTTGGGCCTGGCCGCGGTGTTCAATCATCGCTATGATCTCCACGATGCGCGCGTGGGGATTATCATCAGCGGGGGGAATGTGGATGTAGTTGAGGCCGCGGCGTGGTTCTCGGCCGCCGCGCTCTAGCAGTCATGCTGTCCGTATCCTCTCAATAACAAGGGGCTGGCTATCACGTGCCTGGCGCTTCGGAAGCGCCAGGCACGTGACAGCCCTGGAGTAGCTTATCGGCAGTTGACCGAACAAACAAATGTTCGTATAATGCGCTGAGCCTGATTCCTTCTGACGTAGGAGGCGCACATGGACATTCGCGACAAACTCGATCTGCTCGGGGCCGCGGCCTGCTTCGACGATTACGTCAGCCAGGCGGGCGGAGAGAACGCCCCGAGCGCGCCCGGCTCCACTGCGTTCCTGGGCGCGGCCGCGGGTCGGGGCTTCTTCGCGCCCACCACCGACGCCCCGCGGCCAGCACGCGACATGTTCCGCTGCGTCTCGCACCTGACCACGCCGGACGGCCAGCGCAAGCCGATCTTCAAGGTGTTGCAGACCAGCGCGTGCGAGAACGACTGCCACTATTGCGCGTTCCGTGCGGGCCGTGACTTCCGTCGGGCGCATTTGACCCCTGATGAGCTGGCGCTCAGCTTCGACCAGATGTACCGGGCCGGCGTGGTGGAGGGGATGTTCCTCAGCTCGGGGGTCATGGGCACGATGCGCACCATGGACGAGCTGCTGGCGACCACCGAGCTAGCGCGTCAGAAGTATGGCTTCCGCGGCTACATCCACCTGAAGCTGCTGCCGGGCGCCGAGCCTGCACAGATCGCCCGCGCGATCGAGTTGGCCGACCGCGTCTCGGTCAACCTGGAAGGGCCAACTGCCGAGCGGCTGGCGTTCCTGGCGCCGCGCAAGGAGCTGGCGAACCTGCTCGGGCCGTTGCGCACCGCAGCCGAGATCACCCGACAGATGCGCATGAGTGCTCGCGCCAGACCGGCCTGGGAGCGCACCGCAGCCGATGCCAGGCGCGATCCTGTTCCGGGCCTGGCGCGCCTGGGCATTTCCACGCAGTTCGTCGTCGGCCCGGCCGGCGAGAGCGACCGCGAGCTGTTGACGACCAGCCAGATGCTCTATCGGCAGATGGGTTTGGCGCGCGCCTACTATAGCGCGTTCAGCCCGGTCAAGGATACGCCGCTGGAGCATATCACGCCCACACATCCGACCCGCGAGTTTCGGCTCTATCAGGCCGATTGGTTGTTGCGCTACTACAATTTCGCCGCGGCGGAGTTGCCCTTCGACGCCGACGGCCGGCTCAGCCAGGAGATTGATCCAAAGGCCGCCTGGGCCCAGGTGCACCCCGAACGCTTCCCCGTCGAAATCAACCGTGCGCCGTTGGGTGAGTTGTTGCGGGTTCCGGGCATTGGGCCGTTCTCGGCGCGGGCCATCGTGCAGGCCCGGCGGCAGGGAAGCTTGCGCGAATTGGGCGATTTGCGTAAACTGGGCGCGCGGGCTGATCGGGCCGCGCCCTATGTGACGCTGGGGGGCAGGCGGCCGCCCTATCAGATGCCGCTAGATTTCGGGCCGAGCGAGAATCCATGATCTGGGCGATCCTTTCTGACATTCACGGCCGAGGCGACCGGCTGGCGCGCGTGCTGGCAGATGCACGCGTGCGCGGGGCAGATCGCTTTCTGGCGCTGGGTGACGTGGGCAGCACCGCAGTGGTAGATGCGCTGCTCGACGTGTCGGCCGAGTGCGTCTTCGGCAACTGGGAGGCGTCGGGGCTGCGAGGCCTGGCACGGCCCTACCGCAACATCGTGGCGCATTGGCCCGCGCAACATCGCGCGCCAAAGCTGTGGGCGGCGCACGCCACCCCGGTTTGGCCGGCAGGTCTCGCGATCGGCGGTGTGGTGGACTATCTGCGCGACCGCAACCTGCACTGGACCGCGCTCTTTCCGTCGCTGCAGCGCTCCGAGGAGGCGCGGCGAGCCGCCTGCCTGGAGTTGGAGAGCGCCGCCGCGCTGATCTTCTTTCACGGCCACACCCATATCCAGGAAGCCTGGCGCTGGCGGTCGGCCGATGGCCTGGCGCAAGAGACAGGCCCGACCTTCGGCGTGGCGGACGCCGATAGCCGGTTTCTGATCGGCGTGGGCAGCGTGGGCGACGCCCGCGATGGGTCGGGCGCGTGTTATGCCCTGTATGATGATGTCGCGGCCAGCGTGACCTGGCGGCGAGTGTAGACGAGTCTATGTACACGATCGGCTTCTTGCGATTTTTCCTCGCGAAGCGGCGCCCCGAGCTGTACGAGCCGCAGGACATGGAGTCCGACTATGACCCAACACGCCCACCTGGACCCCGCCGCTTTCTTTCTGGACGGCGGCGACGTGGGGGCGCTGCTGATCCATGGCTTCACCGGCTCGCCCCCTGAAATGCGCCTGATCGGGGATTACTTTCATGGCCGCGGCGTGACGGTCTCGGCGCCGCTGCTGCCCGGTCACGGCGCATCTGTGGCCGACATGAATCGCTGTCGCTACACGGATTGGATTGCAGCCGTTGAACAGGCCCTGGCCGATTTGCGGACGCGCTGCTGCGCCGTCTTCGCGGCTGGCCTCTCGATGGGGTCGCTGTTGGCGCTGCATCTGGCCGCCGATCATCCAGAGCTGACCGGCGTCATCGCCTATTCGCCCGCGACCTGGGTGGCCGATCGCAGAATCCTGTTGACTCCGCTCGGCAAGCGGTTGATCGCGACGCTGCCGGCCGCTGGCGAGAGCGACCTGGTTGATCCGCAGGCAGCTCAACGCCTCTGGTGCTATGATCACTATCCGGTCGCAGCAGCTCACGAGCTGCTGAAGCTGATGCAACGCGTACGGCGGCGATTGCCCCGCGTCGTTTGCCCGCTGTTGATCGTCTATAGTACACGTGATCGCTCGATTCATCCCGCCAGCGCCATCCGCACATTCACCTGGGCCGGCGCGCAAGACAAGCAGTTGTTGGCCCTGGCGAACTCTGGGCACGCGATCACCGTGGATGCTGAGTGGGAAACAGTGGCTGCCAGAACTCTGGCGTTCATGATGGCGCACACACCTCGGCCATAGGAGGCGAGAGATGCACTCAAACTATCGTCGGTTGGCGCTGCTCACGATCCTCTTGTTCCTCATGCTCTGCACGGCGACTGCGGCTCTGGCCCAAACGGAGATCGTCCACACGGTGCGGCCAGGCGAGACGCTGCACAGCATCGGCCGGTTCTATGGGGTAAGCCCGTCCGCGATCGCGGCGGCCAACCGGCTCGCCAACCCCAACTTCGTCTTTGTCGGCCAGCGTCTGGTCATCCCAGACGGCTTCACAGGCGGCGAGATCATCCACGTGGTCATGCGCGGTGAGTCGTTGACCAGTATCGCCCGGCGCTATGGCGTGGATTCGCTCCGATTGGCCGCGTACAACCGCATCGGCGATGTGGATCTGATCTTCATCGGCCAGCGGTTGCGGATTCCGGGGACGAGCGTGGTCACGGTCGCGCCGACCACGCCGCCGGTCACCGTGATCCCCGTCGTGACCCCGCAGCCGACCGCCACAGCCACCCGCACGCCTCTGCCGACGCCGACGCGGCCCACTCCGACGGCGACCCCGCCGCCGGTCACGCCGCAGTTGCCGTGTCTGTGCGAGGCGATCGTCATCTTCAGCCCGACGCGCGGCATGACGATCACCAACCCGGTGACGGTCACGGGGCTGGCGTCCGGCTTCGAACAGACCGCGGTCGTGGCGGTCCTGGATGGCAGCGGCGGCCGCATCGGCCTGGCGCCGGCCATGATCGTCGGGCCCTACGGTCAGCAGGGCGCGTTCACGGTCACGGTTCCCTTCGCTGTCCCGGCCAACAGCCAGCCGGGACGCATCCAGGTTTGGAGTGAAAGCCCGCGCGATGGTGCGATCGAGCACCTGAGCTCGGTCACAGTGGCGATCCAGGGGCTGGATCTCGACACATTGCTGGCGCGGCTGGACGCGGCATTGCGCAGCAAAGACTATGCGGCGTTGGCAGGACTCATGGCCGATCCGTTTCAGATAGGCTTCTACCGGTCACAAGGGCTGGTTCTCGCGCCGGCCGAGGCTATAGAGCAGTTGCGGCAGAACTATCTGGGGCCAGGCGCGGCGCTGGCGAGCTTTCGCGTGGACGCGCGCAAGGTCCTGGCCGATCGCGTGTCTCTCGGCCCAGACATCGTGCACGTGGTCTATAGCTATGGCTGGGGCAAGGAGAAGAACGACGATGCCTTTTTGTTGATCGGCAACGTCGGCGGCCGCGCGCGGTGGGTTGGGATGCTGTATGTCAGGCGTAACCTGGTTGACTACGCGGTCGCGCCGTGATGGGACACATCGTTGCACAGCCCGGTTCACCGGGCGCTGCGCGGTAGCCCGGCGATTGATCGCCGGGGCGGTTTCGCGAGGGCTTGGACCACCTATGATGCGTATGATCCTGCTGCTGGCGCTGGCGCTGCTGCTGACCGCGTGCACCGCGGCGGTGCGCGTGGAGTGGGCCACCGAGACCGAGATGAACACCGCCGGCTTCAACCTCTACCGGAGCGAGTCGCCAAACGGGCCGTTCGACGCGAAGATCAACCCTCAGCTCATCCCCGCCTCGCCTGATCCGATGATCGGCGGCGAGTACCACTACCTTGACCGCACCGCGCAGGCCGGCAAGACCTACTATTACCAGTTGCAGGAAGTCGAGCGAGACGGCCAGGTCAACACCTATGGCCCCATCGCGGCGCAAGCGGCCGCGTTCGACTGGCGCTGGGGCGCGGCAGCGGCGGCCGCGCTGGCGTTCGCTGCGCTGGCGATGGGGCGATGGGGCGGCTGGCCGGTTCGCCGCCATCCGCCGCTGTAGCTCAAGGCGCGCCTGGCGTCAATGCGAAGCCAAACCGCCCCACGCGACTCGAAAGGCTCGATTCCTGGCCGCACGCGTTGACCGCGGTCACCGCGTAGTAGAACGCCCCTGCGCCGCTGACGCCGCCGGCATCGGTGAAGCTCAGACCCGCAGTTGCACCGAGCGCCGCGTCAATCCCAGGCGCGGGCGTGAAATAGGGTTGCGCGTCCCGCCAGACCTGAAAGCGGTCGCTGTTCGCATCTGCGGGCCAGCTCAAGGTGATATCGGTCGCCGCGCTCAGGACGATCTCGACGCCGGACGGCGCAGTCGTCGTGTTGCAGCGCGTGAAGCGCAGGCGAAGCGGGTCGTGATCCGACGTGTGCTCGGCGCTGGGAAAGTCCGCGTTCACGTGGATCGCGCTGAACGTGTGCGCCCAACCCGGAGTGGCGGGCGACAGGTTGCGGGTCATGTAGAGGTGGTCCAGCGCCTCGCTCTCGCCGTTGAAGATGTAGCTGTAACGCGCGTTTGCCGGCAAGCTATAATACGGGTTGGTGATCGCGGTCGAGGCATCCAGAATGGCGATGGGCGTAGACCCAAGCGTATCGTTCAGGTCTCCGCCGCCGATGGCCAACTCGCCGGCCGCTTGATGGTGCGCCAGGATGTCGCGCAAATCCGCGGCCTCGCGCTCGCGCAGGTCGGTGCAGTCGGCGGCTGAGCAGGAGCTGCTGGCGCGCTTCGACTTGAAGTGCAAGGCGTAGAGTCGAACATCGGTCTGGACGGCCGCGCTCGCGTGGAAGCGGAATGCTCCGGTGGGCGGCGTGCGCACGAAATCCAACACGCCATCGCTCACCCAACCGGTCCACGGCGCGCCAGCCACAGCCGCGATGCCGCCGATCAGCGCCACATCGTCCCGCCAGAGAAACCCCTGGGTGATATTCCGGCTGTCGCCCGACGGGACAAATGCGGCCGTCCAGGTATGGAGCGTGTCGGACGCGTGCATGGCCGCGGCCAGGTCGTCGTAGACCTGTTGTTTGCCCTCGACCTCTTGCAGACCGATGACCATGCAGCTCTTCGCCTGGCCGGTCAACATCGTGGCGACTCTCGTCAGCCTGGCTTGATAGGCGGCCAGGCCTTGCGGCGAGCCGCTGACCGGATAGCCCGGCGCCCAATCGCCCCAATCGCCCAGTCCATCGTTCACGTGATCGAACACGTTTTCCACGTTGGCGAAGCAGATATCGAACTCGCTGCGGCTGGGGTCGAGCGCCGGCTCGTTCGCTGTCACATCGGGCCGGTCCACGGTCGCCAGGGCCGGCGCGGCATCCACCATCAGCGTGTATTTGTCGAACTGATAGGCCAGCACACCCGTGACGGTCGTGCCGCTGATCTCGTCGCCGAAGTCCAGGTCGGGCAAGTCCTGGTCTAGCGCGGCTGAGAGATAAGTGATGCCCTGGTAGCCGGGGAAGTCCCTCTCGAAAACGCGGCTGTAGGCCGGGATGGCGCTGTGGAAATCCACCAACGCGATCTCGGGGTCGCCGGCAGCGAAACGAGAGGTGAAACGCTTTGTCGGCCCGACCACCCACCCGCTGAAGGTCATCTGCACCCGCATCCCTTCGTACTGCTCGTACAATGCCATCGGGTCGGCGTTCGGATCGGTGTTGGGGCCGATCGTCGTCGCCGCAGGATAGCCCGCGGCGCCGCAAGTGAGCCCGGCATCGAGCACGACCACGGTGTTGCCGGCCTGGAACTCGGTAGTGTTGTAGTACTCGATGATCGCGCCGGAGACGCGCACCAGATTGCCCGCGGCCCAACCGGCGGGATTGGTCCACGTACTGCCCTGGTAGACGTAGATGCCATCGGATGTGGCCGGATCGCCGTCAACATCTTCGCCCACGGCCTGCATGTAGAAACCGTTGGCCGCCACGCCGGTGATGCAGCCGCGGATGTCTGCGGCATACCCCAAGCAGGTTGAGGCGTAGCCGCTGCCCTGGATGGTGGGGATGGTGGAGCAGCCAGTCGGCGGCGTGGCGGGACAGATGTTGGCAGCCGAGGCGCTGTTGCGCGGGACAGGCGTCGCGCCGGTGAAGTCGCTGCCGTTCTGGTCGGTGTCGATGCAGCCGTTGTCCCCGCGCAGCGCCGCGCGGGGGTTGTCCAGGGCCGGCGCTGCGCCGCCGCCCTCGAAGCAGTTGGCGCTCCCGTAGCCGACGAAATCCACGATGCCGCCGGCCGGACAGACGCCGCTCAACGCGGCCGTGCTGCTGACCAGCGCGACCTTGCCGTCCGACTTGCTCATAGCGATGCTGCCCGTCGCATCTGGCGCGGGCAGGCTGACCCCGCAGGGCGCGCCCGAACAACTCGAGCCGGCCGCCTGTTGCACCAGGTAATAGCGGCCCGGCCCGATCGCGCCGCTCAGATTGGTGACCTGCCAGGTGGAGCCGGTGGTCGAAGCATACTGGACCGACCAGCCCGTCAGGGTCGCGGTGGTCGCGCTGCTGTTGAACAGCTCGATGAAATCATTCCGGTATGCCGCGCCGTTGTTGCCGCCGCCGCCGTACACCTGGCTGATGCGGACGGCGTTCGCCAGGGGCACGCGCGCCGCGGCCGGCATAGGGCCGGCGCTGATCGCGATGGCAAGGATGGCGAGCGCAAAGAACAGGGATGTTGCGCACAGGATCGGTTTCATGCTCAGACCTTCTCAGGCAGACAGCCATGTGATACCCACCAAGCGCCAGGTACCTGAGAGGATGCCTGGCGCCTGGTGGGCGATTTTCAGGGCAGATGCCCATGCCGGCCGCAACGCCAGTGCGAAGCCTCCCCGTGGGACGGCCCGTGAGAAAATGTCCCGGTTTGGAGGCTTCAGCCGGTTACATTGTCTGGCGAGAGTGACCGGCTGATCCTCAAGGAGGCTTCGCACAGCCTCGAGACCAGAGCGGTGGGCGGTGATTTTCAGGGCAGTTGGCCATGCCGGGCGCGGATTGGTGCACGCGGTCAGAATGTAACCACAGAACGCAGCCGGCGTCAAGGAGGAGGGAAGCCATGCAGCAGTTCCAAATGTAGATCGGGCGACAATGACATCCAACGAGTGATCGCTTTGGAATTGCTCGGTTTGTGCAATTGCGCTTGCAGATGCAGTGTGGTATCATGTGCGTTGTCCGTTCCGCTACTCATTATCCGCGGACTCAGACTGCCTGTGCGGATGCGGGCGTAAGATCCGAATGCAAGGGAGGAACTAATGGTCAAGCGTCGCAGATCCACTACCGCATGGATGTTACTGGTCCTGGCGATGTCAATGTGGGGGGCATTGTTATCGCCTGCTGTGTTGGCTGCCCCACCCGAGCCCGCAGATTGTTCTACGCCCACCTACAACCTGCTTCAGAACAAGAACTGCGGAGTAGAAGTTACCATCCCGGATTCGTACTGGCACGTTAGCAACGCTTACGTGACCATTGAACGCTCGACTGACCAAGTCCACAATGGCTCCTACGCCATGAAAATCACAGGCTCGTCCGCTTGGTCGATCAATACCTCCGCGGGCGGCCAAACGATCAAGACATCCAATCCGATACCAGTCACGCCTAACACAGGATATTCCTTTGCCGCCTGGGTGTATATTCCTTCCACTGCTACACGAGTCAACGCGGGGCGACTTCGTGTTGCATGGTATACAGCTGCTGACTGCTCTGGCTCCCAGTTGAGTACGAGTACGACGGAAGTCACCGCTGTAGATACCTGGACTTACGGTTGGCTTCAGGCTTCCTCCCCTGCGACTGCTAACTGTGCGCAGTTGCGGCTGTTCATCCAGACACCGACAACGGGGGCTGGCACAGTAGGCCCGGTATACTTCGACAACGTGATGTTCTATGAGTCCAGCCCAACAGCCGTCACTCTTGACGCCTTCCATGCTAACCCGACGGGACTTGGCGTGCCCATGATTGTGCCTATCGCCGGACTCCTCATGTTAGGAGCCATCGGATTCCTGCACTTACGTCGCCGAGCCTGACGCAGGCGCACTATCCCGAGAATCGCCCCTGCGTAGCACCGGACTAGAGGCTTCAGCCGGTCTGACTCTCGACGCGAGAAACCGGCTAATCCTAAAGGAGGCTTCGCACAGCCTCGAATCCAGGGCGACGGCTTTTCATGCGTCGTGGCGCAGCACCCGGCATGGGCGACTATCCTGAAAATCACCCACCAAGCGCCGGCGCCTGGTGGGTTTCGATGAACAACCATTCTGCCAATAGGAACAACGCCCTGCTTGACCCCACGCGCATCTCTGATACAATGCACGTGAATCAGCGTCGCTGGTTGGACTAACGCCACATGCAACTCTCAGACATCCCTCTTCATACTCCAGACGTCGTCGGCCGGCTGCTCGGCGAGGAAGCTGTCCTGGTCCAGCCGCAGCAGGGCGTCGTGCGCGTGCTGAATGCGGTCGGCGCGCGGCTGTGGGAGCTGGCTGACGGCGGCCGCACAGTCAGCGAGTTGGCGGACATCATCGCGGCCGAGTATGATGTGGACAAGGAGCGCGCCAGCGCCGATGCGCTGGCGTTCTGCGAGGATTTGGCGCGGCGAGGCATGTTGCGCCTGGCCGTTTGATCTGGCGGGCGACTGCAAGGGATCGCCCCTATCACTCAAGGAGGCAGCCAATGGAACAGCAGAAGCCGAAGCCTGGTGGCCGCAAGCCACTCGTTGGGCAAGATCGCAAGCCCTATCAGGCGCCGGCCATGATCTACGAGGCCCCACTGGAAGTGCGCGCAGGCTTGCCGCTGGGCAAGCGTTTCCTCATCCCCGACCTGACCGATCCGGCCGGCCTGTGGAAGAAGAAGTAGGGACCAATCTCTTCGACGGTACCCTCGTCGGAATCAAACGCAGTCACGTGCCGGCGCGATCGAAGCGCCGGCTCATATATCTTAAGGCGATCTCCCGCACATCCATGCACCAGAGCTCTCGTGGCTATCTTCTGATCCTGATCGCCGCCACGCTGTGGGCGACCATTGGCGTGTTCTACAAGTTCCTCATCAACGACCACGGCCTGACTCCATTGGCGGCCGCGACTCTGCGTGGGGGCATCGGCGGCGCGATTCTGTTGTGCGTGTTGCTGCTGTTACGCGCCGATCTGCGCGTGCCGCGCCGCGAATGGCCAGGCTTTCTGGCCTATGGCGTGTTCGGGGTCGCGCTGTTCTTCATCTGCTACGTCAACGCGATCCATCTCAGCGGCGTAGCGGTCGCAGCAATGCTCATGTACACCTCCCCCGCCTGGGTGGCCGTGATCTCGTGGCGCTGGCTGGGCGAGCGTCTGGATCAGCGAGGCGTGATCGCGCTCCTGCTGGCGCTACTCGGCGCGGCGCTGGTAGCGCGCATCTATGACCTCGCTGCCCTGCGGCTCAACCCTGGCCTGAGCCAGGGCGAAGGCTGGCTGGGGATGCTGGCAGGTCTGGCCGCGGGGTTGACCTACGGTCTCTACAGCGTATTCAACAAGCTGCTGGTGCGCCGCCATCGGCCATGGGTTGTTCAGGTCTATGGCCTGCTGATCGGCGCGGTGACCCTGGCCCTTTTCGTGCCGAGAGGCGAGCTGGCGCGCGGCTGGGCGACTCCGGCTTCGATCGCTCTGCTGCTGGGGTTGGGGTTGATTCCCACGTTGCTGGCCAGCATGGCGTTTGCCGTGGGAGTCCAATGGGTGCCGGTGAGCGTCGCTGCGATCGTCGCCACCTGCGAACCGGTCGTCGCCGCGTTCTTCGGCTATGTGCTCTTTGCCGAGCGGCTGGAGCCAGCGCAATGGATCGGCGCCGCATGCATCCTGGGTGCAGTGCTGTTGCTGAGACCTGGAAACATCACGGCGCGAACTCCCAGATCAACGCCAGCGCCGCGAGCGTGATCAACCCGAATTCGAGCAACACCCGGCGGTTGATGCGACCTTGCAACGCGTTCTGCGATAGCCCCACGACATCGTAGAAGAGTACCAGCAGCGCCAGGCCGCCTGTCAGGCTGTCGAGTCGCCAGTAGTTCAGCGCCCAGGTAGCCTGGCCCAGCACCAAACTGGTGATGCCAGCATAGACGCTGATGAGAAACACGCGGCGTCCGCTGCCGCGCAGCAGCTCCAGCGCCAGCAGGCCGCTGATGAGCATCACCTCGGTGGCCGAGATGATGCTGCGCACGCGTGTTCGATACACCACCAGGAACAGCAGGAGCGCGATGCCATAGGTCAACGCATTCATGCCCAAGCGCGCTCGCCGGTATCCGGTGGCAAAGGGGTCCACCGTGTAGTAGATGCCAGCCATGCTCAGGCCCAAGAGCACGCCTGTGAGGATCAAGCCGATCAGCCAATAGAGTCGTGACGGCGCAACCGGCAACACGAGCACGGCGACGATGGTCAGTGCGACCGGCAGCGACCAAAAGACCCAGTGGTTTTGGCTTTGATCTGCCTGGCGATGCGGATGGGCGCGCACCACCGCCTCGGCGCCGGCCGCCACCATCCCGGCCAACAGCAAGCCCACGATCGCATTCATGGTGAGGGTTAGAGTGATCGGCGAGCCGAACACGGTCGCGGTGAGCGAACGACTGGGCAACGTCAACAGCCGCTGCGCCGCCAGCCCCATGAGCGCCGCCCACACTAACACGCTGGTGCGATCTCGATAGTCGGTCATCGCTCCATTCTAGTGACCCCCGCGGCCCTTGTCAATTCTGCCCTCCTCGCGTATACTATCCAGAAATCCGCATTCTGAAATGCGCAATCAGGGGGCGCCATGCTCTACAACGATCTGACCTTCACCATCGCCATACGCCAAGAGAGTGGCTATTCCGTAACGGCCGTCGCCGAGCATCTCGGCCGTGTCTCCGAGACGCTGCCGCCGGCCGACCTCCGGCTGCAGGGCCTGTTGAGTGCAGTCGCCGCATTGGCGCCGGCCGACCACGACGAGGCGCTCTTGCGCACAGCCGGCGAGGCGTTATTTGCGTGGTTGACGCCTGGGGCGCTGGCAACGCACCTGCGGCTGGCCTGGGATCGCGCCGAACGGCAGGGCCGCGGCCTGCGCCTGTGTCTGAGCATCGACGCGCCGGAGATCAACGCCTGGCCATGGGAACTGCTCCACGATCCGGCGCGCGACCACAGCTTCGGCGCCTCGGCGTCCACGCCGCTGGTTCGCTACCTGGATCGCACCGACCAATTCGGCGCGCTGGCTGAGCTCGAAGCCGAGCTCCCGCTCCACATCCTGCTCGTTGTTCCGCAGACTCCCGATCTGGACCTGGCGCGCGAAAGGTCAGCCATCGAAGAGGCCATCGCCTCGCTGCAGGGCGCACTGCAACTGCGTGTGCTGAACGGCCTGGTCACGCGCACGGCCCTGGCAGATGCGCTGTTGGCTGGGCAATACTGCATCGTCCATGGCAGCGGACACGGCGGTTTCGTGGATGGCCGCGGCTACGTGGGCCTGAACAAGGCCGACGGCGCGACCGATTGGGTGGACAGCCAGACCCTGGCGCGCTTTTTCGTCAACTACCGGTCGCTCAAGCTCGTGATTCTGAACGTTTGCAGCAGCGGCCGATTGGATGACGCCCGTGCGTTCCAGGGATTGGCGCCGCAACTGGTGCGTCGCGGCGTGCCGGCCGTCATTGCCATGCAGTATCCGCTCACTGATGAGGCCGCGCTCCAGTTCGCGCGCGAGTTCTATCGCCGGCTATGTCTCGGTCAAGACACCGGTCGCGTGGACGTGGCTGTGGCCCACGCGCGCAACATGCTGGCCATCCTTTCCCCCGGCGACCGTGCGTTCGCCGCGCCCGTGCTCTACACCCATGCGGCCGACGGGGTCGTCTTCACGCTGCCGCGGGAGGCTGCGGTCAGTGAGGTGCTCGATCCAGGGAGTCGTCGCGCGCGGCTGGCGATGTTGGTCAACTCCCTGGAGTGCAGCCTGGATTTCGAGGAGGATTGGGCGCTGGCCGATCGCGCCCAGTTGGCGACCTGGCGCGGAACGCTCCAGCAGGCGGAAGAGGCCTACTGGGCGCATCTGGCCAGCCCGCAGGCCGATGTCCAGCGCGTGGCCAGCCAGGGGTTGGCGGTGCTGCAAGCGCGGCTGGAGGCGCTCGACGCGACGCTGCGGTGAAAGCAGACCCTTCGGGTTTTGGTCACGCCGCGAACAGGATTCTCGCCGTGAATGTCGGGTCTCCACGAACCCGAAACCCGAAGGGTCTCCAGCCTTTCTTCCCGCCGACTCAGAGATCCAGAATCAGCTTCGCGACCGTAAGGTAGATCAGCAAGCCTGTGGCGTCCACCAGGGTGCTCATGAGCGGGCCGGAAACCATGGCCGGGTCGAAACGAAACCTGGTCGCCAGCATCGGCAGCAGCGAGCCTACGACATTGGCCCAGGTCACGACGAGCAGCAGGGATACTCCGACCGCCATGCCGACGTGAAACCCGGTGTCCCACAGGAGCGCGCGGCCGATGCCAAACAGCGCCATGACCAGCCCCAACAGAAGACCCACGCGCAACTCGTGCCACAGCACCGACAGCCCGTCGCGCAGTCGCACATCGCCGGTGGCGATGGCGCGGATGATGGTGGCCGTGGTCTGCGAACCGGCGTTGCCGCCAGTGCCGATCAACAACGGCACGAAGAAAGCCAGGGCGACCACCGTATCCAGTTCGGCCGAGAAGAGACGCAGCACCGTGCCGGTCAGCGTTCCTGTCAGAAAGAGCAAGAGCAGCCAGCCCACCCGTTTGCGCGCAACCGCCCACACCGACTGATCCAGGTAGGGGCCAGGCAGCGGCGCCGAGCCGCCCAGCCTTTGGATGTCTTCGGTGGTCTCCTCTTCGACCGTTTCTACAAAGTCGTCGTGGGTGATGATCCCCAGGAGCCGGGCGTCGGCATCCACCACCGGCAGCGACAGCAGATCGTAGCGCGCCATCAGCCTGGCCGCGGCCTCTCGGTCCTCCTCCGCGCGCGTCATCAGGACATCCCGATCCATCACCTCACTGACCCGCGTGGCAGGATCGGCCTGCAACAAACGATAGAGGTTGACGACTCCGCGCAGAGCATTGGAGTCATCCACCACATACAGGTTGTAGAGCGTCTCGGCGCTTTCGCTCGGCGCCATGCGACGCACGGCATCCAGCGCCTCGCGCACGCGCATGCGGGTGCGCAACACCAGGAAGTCGGTCGTCATCAGGCCGCCGGCGCTCTCGTCGGCGTGCATCAGGAGCGGCCGCACTTCGTCGGGGTCTTCGATGTTGCTCAGGATCGTCTCGGCGCGCTCATCAGGCAGATCGCCCAGCAGGTCGGCCGCCTCGTCGGGCGCCATTTCCTCCACAATGCGCACCAGGTCGGCGTCCGAGAGCGATTCGGCCAGCTCGGCCGCCTCTTCGTCTTGCAGCTCTTCCAGAATGGCGGCCGAATCGCTCGGCGCCAAAGCGGGGAGCAGATCGGCCTGCTCCGCTCCTCGCAGCTCCGAGAACACCTCGGCCTGATCGGCCGGCCGCAAGGCTTGCAGAACCGCGATCGCGTGCGCCTGGTTGCCCGCCTCGAGCGATGCGCGCACGAGCTTCAGTACATCGTCAACATCAAGATGGAAAGTCCGCGGCACGTCTGCCTCCCTGGTTCCGTGTGATGGATAGGTTGCGGCGGCTGCGCGGCGTCAGTGTATGACGCGCTGAGAGACAGGCCAGGACAGCTCGCCAGGCGCGCCCAAGGCGGGGTCTGGGTTGCGGCCAAAGCTACAAGAGCCGAAGCGCGGTTTTCAGGGAGGAATGCTGGCTACGCTTCATGGCTGCCTCTGGGGCGCGATCGTCGCCAATCGCACGCGCTATGACAGCAGAAGCGGCGGGAACTGCCGGCGTCATCCTGGCGCAGGATGACCCGGCTGGGCCGATCAGGCCCGGTCAGAGGTCATGATGCGAGGAAGTGCGCAGGTAGACGAGCCGGCGGTTTGCCGGCTCCTGCTGTGTTTGACCCGGCTGCTTATCCGGGGAGCGCGACCACTGGGGGTCGCTCGTACTATCAGGCAAAGATTCGGTTGACATACCATCCAACATCTGTTTCCCGGGCAAGTCGCTCCCGCGCCTGCCGATGTGAGGCGCGAGGGTGGCAGCCAGAAGCCGACGCCATTGTACTCCGCTTCCAGAGGATGTCAAATCACACGACGGATGATTGCTGCTGACCGAAGACGATCATCAAACGCCCCGCGCTTCACGCTTCCCGCCCCCCGCCCTCGTCCAGGTTGGCAGAACGAACGGAGGATCGAAGGCCGCGGCCGCGCCCCGCGTCTCCAGCGCCCAGCCCAGGGCGTCCTGGTCGCGCCACGGATACTCCCGGACGCCGAAGCACATGGACTGCTCGTGGCCTTTGCCGCACAAAATGACCGTGTCGCCTGGGCCAGCTTGCTCGACGGCGTAGAGGATCGCGGCCTGGCGGTCGGGGATTTGCACGAAGTCGCGGCCCTCGATCCGGCCGGCTGCCCGCAGCGCGGACGCTGTGACGGCCATGATCGCAGCCAGGTCCTCGGTGCGGGGATCTTCGGCCGTGACCACGGTCAAATCCGCGTGACGCGCGGCGACTTCGCCCATCAGCCGGCGCTTTTCCTGGTCGCGCAACCCCGCGCTGCCGAAGACGACGATCACCCGGCCATGCGCTGCGGCAAGAGAGCGCGCGGTCTCGAGCGCGTGAGCCAGGGCGTTCGGACTATGTGCGAAGTCCACCAGCGCGGTGAAAGGCTGGCCGCGGTCAACGCGTTCCATGCGCCCCGGCACGGCGGCCATCGTCCGCACGCCAGCCTGGATCGCCTCTGGCGCGATCCCCAGGGCCAGGGCCGCGCCTGTGGCCGCGAGGATGTTGGAGATGTTGAAGTCGCCGACCAAAGATGTGACAAGGTGACAGGGTGACAGGGCGACAGGGTGACAGGGTGACAAGGTGACAGCGTGACGGGGTGACGGGGTGAATTGGACGTCGAACTCAGCGCCGGAGGAGGTATGATGGATCTTGACCGCGGTCAGGTGCAGCGCATCAGGGAAAACAGGCGGCAGCGTTCCTGCGCTCGCCTGCTCCTCTGCCCCTCTGCCGCCTTGCTCCCCCGCTCCCTCGCTCCCTCGCCCGCCCACGCCATACGTAATCACCCGTTCAGTCGGAATGGCGGACAAGAACTCGAAAGAGTCATCGTCGCGATTCAATACAGCGGTCTTGGGTACTCTTAAGACCTTCGAGGTTTGGGAAACCTCGAAGGTCTGGGTGAGCGAGCGGAACAGCAGCGCCTTCGCCTCCCGGTACGCCTGGTAGGTTCCGTGGAAGTCCAGATGTTCGTGGGTGATATTGGTGATGACGGCCACGTCGAACGCGCACGCGGTCACGCGGTGCTGCGCCAGGCCGTGCGAAGTGGCTTCCAGGACCGCAATCTCGGTCCCCGCGTCGCGCATTTGGGCCAGATAGCGCTGGACGTCGGTCGCATCGGGTGTGGTGGTGTGCAAGCCGGTGTCATATTCCTGGCCGCCGATCACCGCGTTGACGGTGCTGATGAGTCCCGCGGCCTTGCCGGCCGCCCGGAGGATGCCGAAGAGGAGGTTGGCAGTAGTAGTCTTGCCATCGGTGCCCGTGATGCCGACCACCGTCATGCAACGGCTGGGATGATCATGCCAGGCCGCGGCCAGCCAGGCCAGCGCCTCTCGACCATCAGCCGCCTGGATGCAAGGCACAGGCAAACCGACTAGCCGGTCTTCGGCGACCACGGCGGCCGCGCCGCGGCCGATGGCGTCGGGGATGTAGCGATGCAGGTCCGCGTTGACCCCGCGATAGGCGACGAACAACGCGCCAGGCTTGACCTGGCGCGAATCAGAGGTGATGTGGGTGATCAGGACATCTGTCGGCCCGTCAATGGCCTGGATTGCGGGCAGACTGTCCAACAACTCGACTAATCGCATGATCGCAAGACCGCGGCCGTAGATCCCGGAATGTCATAGCCCGGCCGTCTACCGCGCGACGAACTGGACGCCGATCAGAATGACGACCAGGACCAGCAAAACGATCAACGCTGCCAGCGCGCCGATGGTCATGCGCCGGCTGGATTTGCCGCTGCGGTGCGCCTTGACGCGCAGCCCGCCCCAACGACACTGAGGCTCGAAGCAGCGATAACGGCGCAGCGGCACGAACCAGCCGAGCAGACGTTCTGCCTGGTGGCGGTGAACCTGGTGGATGTCGCCGCCGCAGCGCGGGCAGCGCATAACGGTCAGCGCCTCGCTGTTCAGCAGCCACCAGCGAAACCGCAGCACAGCCGCCACCAGCGCGGCGAAGATCAGCAACAGGCCGAGCGCATCCGATAGGGTCGTGCGGCTGATGATGGCGCGCACGCCATCGTCCAGGTTCGCGATCCAGCGAAACACCGCGGTCGCGGCCGCCTGGGCCCACCGGACCATGCCCATGCGGATGTTCATCCGCTCGAAGACCAGGAAGATGCCGAACAGGACGACGACGACCCAACCGATCTCGAAGGCGTATTTCCTGACGAACTGCCAGAAGGGCCGGTCGCGGCGTCGGCCGCGGCGCCGGCGCACGACGATGGGCAGTGGTTCGAGTAGCTGCTCGGATGGCGCCGGCTGCGGCGTTTCAGATTGTTCGATCATGATGTTCCTCGTACGCTCATTTCAGCGCCAGCAGGCGCACCGACTGGCTGGCCCAGGCGATCAGGGGGCCAGGCGCCAGCCCCAAGAGCAGGGTGACAAGCACAGTGACAGCTATCGCACCCCGCAGCGGCAAAGCTACGTTGATCGGTCCCGCGTTTTCCTCGGCTGGCGCAAAGAACATGTAACGCACGATGTTCAGATAGTAGAACGCTGCGACGACGCTGTTCACCGCAGCGATGGCTACCAACCCCCACATCTGCTGTTGCACGGCCGCGCCGAAGACGAAGAACTTGCCCACGAAACCGCCCGTGGGCGGGATGCCGGTGAGCGAGAGCAGACAGATAAGCAACAGAGCCGCCAGCCACGGCGCGCGGCGGATCAACCCGCTGTATTCTTCTAGCTCGACGTTGCCGGTCGCGGTCTCGATAGCCGTCACCACGGCAAACGCGCCAACGTTGGTGAAGAGATAGGCGAAGAGATAGATCAGGACGCCATTGATGCCCGTAAACGTAGGGGCTGGGCTCGCCCCCGCCCCCACAACCGCCGCCACGCCGATCAGCATGTAGCCTGCCTGGGCGATGGACGAATAGGCCAGCAGGCGTTTGACGTTGGTTTGGCGCAGCGCAGTCAGGTTGCCCACCGTCATGGTCAGCACCGAGATGACGATCAGCAGTGCGATCCACTGGCTCGTCAGCGGCGCCAGCGCCACCAGGAAGACGCGCATTAAAATCGCAAAGCCGGCGGCCTTGGACGCGGTCGAGAGAAATGCGGTGACCGGGGTCGGCGCTCCTTCGTAGGTGTCAGGCGCCCATTGGTGGAACGGCGCCAGGCTGGCCTTGAAGCCAAAGCCGGCCAGCAGCAGGACGATGGCCGGCAAACCCAGCCAGGTCAGGCGTGCGTTGGACCCAGTCGAAGCATCTGCGGACGAAAGGGCCGCGGCGATCTCACCCAGATCGGTCGCGCTGGTCGCGCCGTAGAGCAGCGACATGCCGTAGAGCATCACCGCCGACGCGGTGGCGCCATAGAGGAAGTACTTCAGCGCGGCCTCGCCCGATTTCCGGTCCTGGCGCAAGAAGCCGGCCAGCACGTAGCTGGTGATGCTGAGGAACTCCATCGCCAGGTAGAGCATGACCAGGTTGGTCGCGCTCACCGCCAGGCAGATCGCCAGCCCTGCGATCAGCAGCAGCGCATAGAACTCGCCGCTGTAGGGCGTGCGGCCCCGCATGTGAGGGATGGCCGTCAAGATCACCACCGCGACGCCGATGATGGCGAGCGCCTTGAAGAACAGGGCGAATGGATCGAGCGCCAACATGCTCGCCACTACCTGAGGCGGCCGGCCGAGGCTGGGGATCAGGCCCAACATCGCTGCGGCCAAACCGGCCAGCGCAAGGCTGGGCAGCCAACCCTTGGGCCTTTCCTTCGGCCCAACTGCGTCCAGCACGAACACCAGCGCAGCCGACGCCAACAGGATCAATTCGGGCCACAGGAAGGTAAGATCAGTTAGCTTCAAGGCAATGACCTCCGCGAGGTGAGTTCCGTATTCCGTGGTGCGTAGTGCGTATTCCGTTCATCATACGCAATACGCAACACGCAATACGCTACCGTCCAGCCAACCCACTCATCAACTTCACGAACGCGCCGTTGAAGAAGTTCAAGATCGGCGCGGGATAGACGCCGAAAAGCACCATGAACGCCACCAGCGGCCAAAGGGTCACTTTCTCGAACAGCGCCACGTCACGCGGTTCGTGCTCCTCGGCGCCGGTCTGCACGTTCGTCCAGTGGTCAATCTTGTGCGGATCATACTGCCCCAGGAAGGTGTACTGGACTATCTTCCACAGGATGTAGGCCGCGGTCAGCACGATACCGAGCACGCCGACTGCCGCCCAAACTTTGACGATGTCGAACGCGCCCCTGAAGACGAACAACTCACTCCAGAAACCGGCCAGGCCTGGCAACCCCAACGAGGTGAAGGCCGTGACGGCAAACAGGCCGTAGTAGTAGGGCAGCTTGGATGAGAGGCCGCCGAACATCTTCAGGTCGCGCAGATGCGCGCGCTCATAGATCACGCCGACCAGGAAGAAGAGCGCGCCGGTGCTGACGCCGTGGTTGAACATCTGCAGCGCGGCGCCGTTGAGCGCCATCGCGCTGGCATCCACCCACTTCGGTGTGCCGATGGCGAACGCAGCCGCGCCCACCCCCAGCAGCACGTAGCCCATGTGGCTGACCGACGAGTAGGCGATCAGCCGCTTGAGGTCCCACTGCGCCATCGAGACCAGCGCGCCGTAGATGATCGAGATCATGCCCAGGGCCACTACTACCAGGGCGTAGGCCTTGAAGGTCTCGGGGAAGATCGGCAGCAGGATGCGCAGGATGCCGTAGGCGCCGAGCTTCAGCAAGACCCCAGCCAGGATCACCGAGCCGGCCGTGGGCGCGGCCGTGTGGGCGTCGGGCAGCCAGGTGTGGAACGGCCAGCTCGGCACCTTGATGGCGAACGCCACGAAGAAGGCCCAGAACGCCAGGCTGGAGAGCAGGAAGTTCCCTGCGAACGGTTTGAGCTTCGCCGCCTCGAGCATATCGAACGTGCCGGTAGTGAAGTAGATGCCCAGGATCGCCAGCAACATGAAAACCGACCCGGCCAGGGTGTAGAGGAAGAACTTGATGGCCGAATACTGCGGCCGATCTTTCGGCTGACCCCAGATGCCGATCAGGAAGTACATCGGCACCAGGCCGATCTCCCAGAACACATAGAAGAGCACCAGGTCGAGCGAAACGAAGACGCCGATCATACCCATTTCCAGCAGCAGGAACAGGAAGAAGAACTCCCGCGCCCGCACCTTGATCGTCTTGGCCGAATACCACAGGCCTAGCGTGGTCAGGAACGTGGTCAGGAAGATCAGCGGCACGCTCAACCCATCCGCGGCCATGTGATAGTGGACGTTGAGCGCCGTGATCCACGGGGCCTTCACCTCGAACTGGAAGCCGCCGGCCACCTTGTCATAGGCGAACCAGAGCAGCGCCGAGAGCGCCAGCGGGATCAGGCTGACGATGGTGGCTCCATACTTGATCAGGCCCTCCTCGCGCGATTTATCCAGCCCCAACCACTTGCCCCAGGGGAGCAGGGTGAGGATGGCGCCGACGAGGGGGATGAAGGTGATAACCGTCAAAAGCGAGTTAGTCATAAAAGCGAACCTCCGAAGAATTCGGAATCAGTATACTTCGTCATGTGAACCGATGTCCGCCAGGACAATCGCGTCTTCATTGGGTGGATCAGGAGACAAGACGAAAACGATCCGGCAGTCGTACTCCACCCAACAAGCCCATAGCCCGGCCAGTTGTCCCCGTAGCTTATGGGTCTTTAGCTCTGGATCAAAGGGATTCTCGACCAGCATATCCAAAACATCCAGGATCCGTTCCTGCAGGGCGGGATCGCGGCGCGTGCGCTGCTTGAATGCCCGGCGGAAACTGGCCTCCCAAACCAGGCGTCTCATGGCTTATCCAGCAAATCGCGCCGCAGATCTTCCACGGTACCATAACTTGCCCGTCCCTCCCGGAATGCCTGGAGTGTCACCTGGGCGTTGCGCGCGATCTCGGCACGACGTTGCTCGATCATTCGGCGACGGATGATCTCGATCAACGTTTCCTGATCCTCGGCAGGAAGTCTTTCGATGACATCGAGAGCGTTCTGAAAAGGAGTTGAGATTACCTGTCCCATGATTCCTCTTTATCCTGCGTTTGTTGCACCGATCACCTACCGCTTTAACACCGCCAGCAGATAGGCCCGCCACGGCCTGCTGACCTCGTTCGAGTACCAGCTTTCGCGACCCCGCGTGTCGTAGGCGGTGACGGCGATGCAGATACCGCCGCTACCCAATCCCGACAAGGCGAACTGGGTAGCGTTGCCTACATCCACTGGCGAATCGCCCTGGGTCGCGCCGGCGCCGCTATAGGATGGAGTGCAAGCGTCGTCATAGTAAACCTTGTAACTGTAGCCGGTGGTCGTGCTGGGGATGGCGTCCCACGAAAGACTGGCCGAACCGCCCGTGAAGTTGGCTCGCAAGTTCTGCGGTGGCGGTACGGGTGCATCGGGATCTGGGTCTTGCACGTAAGGAATAAAGAGCAACCGTCCCCGGCTAGAGTCATCGTACCAGTCATAGACGTGCGCCAGGATGTCCACCGTGGCGACGGTGCCCCAGTAGTTGTGCGTGCCGCTGATGTCTCCAGAAGACAGAACTACCACGTCATAGTTGGAGTTGCCGTAGAGATTGTTATGGTGGAACTGCGGCGTGCCATCAATGGCTACCCCGCCGATCATCGCCGTAGGCGAGACGGCAGTGTTGCCTATAATCGTGTTGTAGAGAAAGTCACCCGAGCCGAGGAAATACACCGCTGAGCCCCAGGTGGAGACGCTGTTGGCTGTGACTGTGTTGCTGATCACCGGGCTGTCCCAGGCAAAGATGCCGCCGTCCGAGTTGCCGCTAACGATGTTGCCCATTACTCCAATACTGTCGCGGGCATATATACCGTTACCCGAGTTGTCGTTGACGGTGTTGCCCATTACTTGGCCATCTGCGCCACAGATGCCACCATCGGAGTTATCTCTAACAGCGTTGTTCGTCACCGGGCTAGTCTCAGCATCGATGCCACTACAGATTTTGGCCAAGTTGCCGTTGACGGTGTTACCCGTCACTGTACTATATGAGGCATGAATACCGCCGCCGCGGCCGTTGCTGACCGAGTTGCCGCTGACGATGTTGCCTGTCACGATGCTCTGGGCGGCATAGATGCCACCGCCGTCACCGTAGCTGGACGAGTTACCGCTGACGATGTTGCCCGTCACTGTACTATATGAGGCATAGATGCCACCACCATCGAAACCGGCCGAGTTGCCGCTAACGGTGTTGCCCATCACCGTGCTGCCCTTGGCATAGATACCGCCGCCCTCATCACTAGCTGAGTTGCCGCTAACGGTGTTGCCCGTCACCGTGCTGTAATAAAGGACACCGATGCCACCATTTGTGTTGCCGTTGACGATGTTGCTTATCACCGAGCTGCCATCGAAGGCAAGGATGCCCCACATATTTCCGCTCACGGTGTTGTTGCGGATAACCACCGGAGTGCTGTTTGTACCGACTGCCTGAATTCCACTGCTGGCACTATTGCGCACCGTACAATGGTCAATGAGAGGGGAAGCTATATCGGTTTCAACAGCGCCAATGACACTACTCCCCCCATACTCCACCACGCAATACTCCAGGATGCCCCCGCCAGTGTAATTCCCCGCGCCATCAAACGTGGCATCCACGCTGCTATCGGTGAACTCGATGTTCTTCCAGTCCCCTTTTGCAGGACTGGCCTGGTTAGATGTGAAGGTGATCAGATTGGCGGCAGTGCCCCGCGCGATAAGAGCCCCGTTCACTTGACTTGCAGTAGTTTGTCTTTGTTGAACTTGACCACCACGCCCGGCTGAATGGTCAGGGTCACACCCTGCCACACTTCCACGTTCGCGACGACGACGTAGGGACTGTTCGCCAGCGTCCAGGTTGTGTCGGAGATGATGGGGCCGCCGACTTCGGTGTAGGCGGGCGCGGCGCGCACGCTCAGATTCGATGCGGACAGCAGCGGCGCTAGTAGCAAGGTTAGCGCCGTCAGGAAGTACATACTTCGCCGCCTGATATGAATGAGATTGCTGGCAAACATAGCTCACCTCCGTATTCTCCTCTACTCGATCAGTGACACCCGTTGTCCCTCGCGCCGCGCGATTTCGATGATGGCGCTGCTGTCATCTTCTTCATACTGGCGTTCCCCCACTGCAATCGGTTCGATCCGGCTGTCGGTAAAAGCCGCTACGTGCCAAAGGGTATTCACATCTTCACGCTTGCGCGGGAGATCATACTTTGGCGATACCACCAGCAGGTCAATGTCGCTCCAGGCGTGGGTGCGCCCCGTAGCCTGTGAACCGAAAACAACGGCATGAGGCGCGGGTATCCCTCGCTCGACAAGCGCCTGCAGATAGCGTCTGACTACTCGGATAATTGACTCATCAACCATTGGTATACCTCACCCATACGCCGCAAATAGGCTCGGGCCTCTGCCGGTGAAGGTTGAGGCGTCGTCATGTCGGGATACCGCCCTTCCAGGTTGAAGGCATTGATCTCGGCCAACAGCTTCACCCGCTCGCGTTCGATCGGTAATCCCGCCATCTCGGCCAGCCTGACGAGACTATGAATTCTTGGGGCCAAATCCTGGGTTCGGCGGCAGACGAGAGCCTTGAGCAGCTTCTCCAGCGCCAGATGGGCGAAAAACAGACCGTGCCGTACCTGACGACGCCTGACCAGATCTTGTGCGACCTGCCAGTCCTCGACTGCGCCGTCTCGCCAGTAGGCAACCTGCTTTTCGATGTCGAACATGGCCTGTTTTCCCGAGATCCCACTCACGTATCTACTGACTGTAATGGCGTCTGTTGTCGAGCCAGCCACGTCCGGTAGACACTGGCCCATTCTCCGAAATCCAGCACCCAACGGTCATCCCCCGGTTCTTCGCCGTTCATGTACGCCGCGTAGAAAGTTTCTGAACGGATGCCGTATTCTCGCTCGAAGGCTCGCATGTCTTCTTCCAGCGCGTGGATGTCTGTCCAAACCAGGCAAGTGTCTGTTGACATGCCGACCGTTCCCGTGTATCATGCAATCCAACAATAAACCGGTTCGACCGGTTTACCCGCCCCCGGCGACAAGGTAGCCAGGTGAGGCTGTCTTCCTCTCACGAGGATAGTCGGGGGTGTTTTATTGTCTCCTTGTTGAGACCTCCCACCAATCTACGATCTTGTTCGCAAAGGTTCTGTAATACCTGCTCTCTATTCCCATCACGTGATGTCGGGCGGCTCCGGCGATCATGTCGGCCAACTGAAGCCCGTCATCGCGACTCGAATCGCCACCGATGATCTTGCGGAATGGCCGCACTCTCCCCGCCTTATGGCATTCTTCAGACAGCCGTACACGTAGCGCTCGCAGAAAGGCCAACGTTGCGCCATCCACGACAAGGATTTCGTTGGCGATGTCTAGCTCCGAAGCCCGCAACGTCAGGCCTGCGATGAACTCGATGGCGAAATCCTGCCCACTCATGGTGACGAATTGCTTTGCCAGAACCGACTTGTCAACCACAGCCGCGCGAACCCGAAACGGAACCGTCTGGATGGACTCAAAGAAACTGCGCTTCTGCTCGGGTGTGGTTGTGTGGTACTTGAACTCAAACCTCGGCAGAAGACGAAACACCTTCCGCACCCGCCGCCAACTGGGCTATGGGTGCATGTTCGGCCAACTGTACCATCGCCAGCGCAAAGTGACTGGATGAGCTTGCCGAATCGCTCACTGCGGGATCGCCAGATTCGTCGAGGCAATAGTACTGGGTCATCTGCCATCCGTTACTTCGGCAATAGCAAAAACGCCCCCAACAACACCGACACCGACACCAGCCCCACCAGCAGGTAATTCTGCGCCTTGCCGGTCTGGATCACGCGCACCGCGCCGCCGAACCAGTTGGTGATCGCGCCGGCGCCGTTGACCGCAGCGTCTACGATATGTTCGTCAATCCAATGGCCGATCTCCGATAGCTTGCGGCCTACCCAGCCGGCGCCATCCACGATGGTGTCATCAATGACGCCTGAATCGAACCGGAACAACCAGTTCGAGAGCCGGACAGCGTTCTTGATGAAGAGGGCGTCGTAGAGTTCGTCGAAGTA